>FLOH01000948.1_pt1 | contig 49969 bp, 42 predicted proteins | sample 756751 | NCBI WGS metagenome assembly FLOH01 (sample SAMEA4026879, study PRJEB14308) | marine metagenome | biome: coastal water; material: water | depth 74 m | reverse complement strand
CGCAGGTGAAGGGCGCCGCGCGCAGATCCCGACCGGCGCGTTAACAGGTGCAGGGTACGCATCGGCTTACGAATGTCGTTTTCCAGGCATTCGAGGCGCCCCTCGTGTAACCGCCAATCCTGCAGGCGGTTGGCCCAGTATTCCGGACCGGCCCAGGGACGTGTAATCTCCTCCGGCCAAGCGCTCCGCCATACCTCTCTGTCTGTTCCGTGCGAACAGGAACACAGCCCTGCCAGGCAGAGAACCAGCGCCATCGCGGGTAACGATTTCCCGGAGACGAAGAATATTCCACTGCTCTTCATGAGTATGCGCATCGTCCGGTCGATCCTTTCCTGCACTCGTCGGTATACCATCTATTATGAATTTCAGCGCTCCCGTGCAATATATTCCTGAAAAATGCCCCCGGGACGGTCCACTGTCCCGGGGGCTCCTGGTTAGCTCGGCAAGGAATGCCGATGGTAGGCCTATGGTCCGTTCCCAAGGTACGCGATATCGCCTGATTTAGTACATGGCGTTCAGTCCTTCCTCTCAGAACTGCAGGCCGATGCTGAATTTGTGTACCGGTTGAAACACGCCGTAATCATTGTAGGCATAATCGAACTGGATGGCATAGTTTTCGAGCGTCCCGCGCAGGCCCGCACCGAACGTCCAGGCTTCTTCATCGTAGTTCGACTTGTACCCGCCGCGCAGCGCCAGCGCACCGCGATACCAGTACTCGACGCCGTAATGCAGCCGGCTCGAATAGTCTCGCGAGTGCTGAAAGTCTGACGAAACTGTCGCGGCGTGATTCGCCCCGAGCCCATGCAGGCTCAACAGGTCAACCAGGTCCGCCGCCGCGCCAAATTTCAGCATCAGGGGCAGCGAGAATTCATCAGCAATAAATTTCTTTTCCTGTGAAAAGTTCTGGAACGCAGCGCCGAACCTGATGCCTCTGATGTGCGTGTAATACATCACACCCACGTCGAACACCGGAATGTTCAGTTTGTTTCGAACTTCGGTGGATTCCACGCCTGTCACGTTGCCCGCATTGTCGGTCTCCGTCACCTGGATGGAGGTCGCCGGTCCCATATCCACCTGCGCCCACTTGACAGTCCCACCGAAACCGAACCGGTCCGTCATGGTCCGTGCATAACTCAACCCCACGGCAAACGCCGACGGTGAAAAGTTGCCGGTAATATCATATCCGTCGGTGATCGGATTCAACCGCGTGCCCATAAAATCGCCGTAATCCATCATCACAGCATTGAGCCCAAACACGCCGTAATCGCCGAAGTTCCACGCTGCGGCGCCGGCAAAGTAGTTGATGTCCGCGATACCCCGCGTTGCATCGAAGAAGGCGCTCCCATTGTCCAACCGAGCCAGGCCGGCCGGATTCCAGAACATGGCTGAAGCGTCTTCGGCAATAGCCAGATATGCATTGCCTAAACCGGAACCTCGCGCACCAATTGGATTTGACAGAAACTTAAAACCGGCCTGCCCCACCTTTTTGAGTTTCGCATCCGCCGGGCTCGTCAGGACACAGGAAACCGCCAGTCCCAGCAGCGCTCCCAGTAACATTGTCCGTCGCATCATTGCATCCTCCTTTTCTTGACATCTTGGGCCGTAACCCGGCTTAGCGAACTATCACGAATTTTACAAATCGATCCGGCAGATCACCGACAACCAGATTCGTCGAGGGATCCACTTCTTTGGCATTCAGGACCGCCAGTATGTAAATACCGCTGACAACCAGCTGGTTGGAAATAGTCTCCTGAAACCAGACTTCCTGGCCGGATTGATTCGTATGCTCGATTGTCTGGATCAGGTCGCCTGTTTCCGTATAGATTTTCAGGGTGCACAAGCGCGGTAGCCTGTCGAAGAGAATCTTGTTCGGATCGATCCCTCCGAACCGTGCGGCGCCGGCATTGAGCGTCCAGGGATTCGGCACCACAAGAACCTGGTCGGTTACCTGCAAACCAGGTGTAAAGGGGGTGACAGCGATCCCGATACTGGCCGTCTGAAACCGGGAGCCTTCGATAGGTTCGCCGGGATTAATACCGGACACGTTCTGTGAGCCGTCGTCAAAACCGGTTACTGCGTAGAAATAATCCTTGCCCTTTTGCACGTTGGGATCGAGAAACCGGAACACGCGCCGTGTGGCGCCGTCCAGGAATGTCAGTTCATCGTTATAATGATCGGTCCCAAGAGCCGGACTCCCCGGCAGCGATTCACCGTTCGGTCCAACGGCTCCCCCAGCAGTTACCGTACCGATCAATGTCCACTCCAGGTAGCCGAAATCCTTGATTTCACCCGGTTCGTTGGCGTCGGGACGTCCTTCTTTCCGGTAGACGCGCCATCCACTGAAATCATCCACGCCGGTGCTGTGATCGTCGAGCATGGCGGCATCGGGGTACCAGGCATACACTTCGTTCCGGTCCGGACCGCCGCGAACCAGCACGTCGGGCGACGGCGGCGCGTCGGGCATCCGGTCCAGGCCGGCGCCGGCCTTTTTCTGATCGATGGTCAGGCCGCTGTTGGCGCCCCCATGCCAGGCATAGAAACTGTTGTCGATTACGCGGAACAGGGTATCCTTGACGCCTTCCAGCACCGTAAACTTCTCCAGGTTCGTCAGGGGCGTCAAACCGGTACCGTCGCCGTTCGGGTGCAGCCCCGGCTTTTGCTGGGCCAGCCAGGTCAGATAGCGGGCGCCCAGGTCGATGGCCTCCCGGTTGGGCAAATCACCAACAGCAAGGGTCATCACGTAATCATGTTCCTCATTGGGTGCAATCGTGTAAGGACCGGAGGTTAAAAACAGGTTGTCAGCCCCGAGATTTCTTAGACTCGCCGACAGGGGCGGCATGCCGTCCACCATTGCTTCTGTTATCCCGGTCCATTCGATACCGGTGGTATTCGCACCCATGCTTTCAAAGTACAGCCGGTTCGAGCTTTTTTGAAAGACCCCGGTATCCGTATGGAAGCCCCATTTTTGCGGCACATCGTTGAGCCAGGCTCCGAAGTTCGTGTGCAGCACCCGCCGGGTGAAAAATGATCCCGGAGCATTCTGGGTCAGATCGGTCGCGTTGAAAAAATCACTGTGATCGGCCGGGCTGCGGTCGGAATGAAACACGGCGCTCCCGACAATCCGGTCGGCCACGAATTCCCCGGTTTCCGCATCCTCGGTTTTAGCGAAGGACGGTCCCACCAGCGGGCTGCCGTAATCATCAAGCGGTCCTCCATCCCAATCCTGGATGTCGGGAGCAGTCCCGTCCGATGTATAGAATATCTGCAGGCTCTGTGCCCGGGGGGCATCCGCGGTCGTGAGCAACCGCGAAGGCGCTTCCATGTAATCGTTGTATTCTTTCTGCCGTTTATCTCCCCAGGCATTAGCGGTCACTCCCCAGAGCCGCTTGGACCGAGCGATCTGCGCACTAAAGTTGTGCCCCCGCCAGATGGTCAGGACCTGGCCAGGCGGCAGCGTGCGGACTTCCGGCGCGTCCAGTCCTGTGGTCACTCCATCGTAGTGGATATTCCACTGATGGATCACGCTCCGGTCCAGGTTCTTGTTCGGCGTCGCCCAGTGGGTCGATGTCAATCTGTAGCCGTCGATATTGGAGACGGACACGATCACGTTCTGCTCCAAGGGAAGATTCGGGTCGACGATCCCGGACGGCGCCATAAAATCCGACTGGATGGGGATCTCGGAGGGCCCCACCAGGACACGCGGCGGCTGATGCCGGGCGGTGACCTGAAAGACAAACGGCACCCGGTTTACCCGCTGGGGCCAGCCGGCATTGCCCCCGGTGCCGAAGGAGTGAAATATCTTCTCCATCGGCGCCGTTTCGTTCTCATGCAGGACCTGCTCTATGGCCACCAGAGGCCAGTAACCGAAAATATTTCCGGACACCCACTCGTCCTGCGGGTAATAGAACTTGCCGGACCGCGCATTAGTCTTGTAATCACTGCCGCGGACCAGCGGAGTGATGTTCAGAAAGCTGGCGTTCATGCTGTGCATGACGCGCCCGACATCCGTCGAGAGATAGAGCTGCGCCCGAAGCGGCACGGGCGCGAAAAGCCACAACATCATGATCCCTGCAACGATGCGGCAGCACTGATTGCGATAGGATAACATTACGGTCTTCTCCTTTGTTGATATTGGTCCGATCACACGGCGATACATACCGGAAACTTCCGCCTCCGGCAGGCCCGGCGATCATGATCAGTTAAACGTGAACGATATACCGTAGTATACATCCCGCTTGTCGTCAAACAGGATGTTATCCTTCCACCAGGGCAGCGTAGCCCGCAGGTGCTCTGCTTTGTAATCGCCCCAGGTGTCGTTTCCGGGCGGCGTGCTGCTGCCGAATTCGCTCTCATACCGAAACGCATTATCATAGGCGGTTGAATACGTTTCTTCAATCGCATTGTTGCCGTTGGGACCGACAAGGAACTTTTGATTCCAGAGATTGTATACCTGGACGAAGAATCCCAGGTTCATTCGGCGTCCGATACCGATCCGTTTTTCGGCGCGCAGGTTGGTATTGGACCGGTTGAGAATATCGACATAGATATTTTCCGAGGCAATGATGCCGGGAATATGCAGGCGGTCCGACCGGTCGTCCCAGGTGTAGATCATATTGATAATAATGTTGTCGAGGGGATGTACCCGGTCGCCGATCTTCGGCCCCCACTTTCGCGGAGTAAAAAACCCGACGGTACCCCGGAAATTAGGCTGCGGGCGAGGGCGAGCCTCTTGCAGCGTCCTGACCGTATTTTCCCGTTCCGAAAGCTCGCTGATCAGATTTTCCCAGTTTTTGGATGCGCCGGCACGACCGGACGAGCGGATCAGATAGGTGTAATTGGTCCGCGCCCGGAACAAGCCGTAGTTCTTGTCGATCCGGAACTCGATACCGCGGACATCGGAATATCCGGAGGCCAGGTCGGAATCCATGACCAGGTCGCCCAGCGAATTTTCCCACTGAAACGCCCGGATCAGGTCGTCGCTGTCCTTGAAGAATCCGGCGGCATGAAACAGGAACCACCCCTTGATGTTCTGTTCGTATCCCATCTCCATCTGGATGGTGCGCGGCCAATCCAGGTTCACGTTGGGTATGGTGGATGTGGACACGCCTTTGGTCGTGGGATTCGCGATCCAGACATACATATCCCGGACCCGGGGCCTCTGATAGAACCAACCGTAATTGAAATACACCTTGCTGGTTTCCGTCACCGGGAAAGACAGGCCGAGGCGGGGGCTCCATTTGACCTGGACTTTGCCATTGGCTTTCGGGGCATTGTCAAAATGGCCGGGACCGTTGGCGCCTACATTGGGACTGGCATAATTCCGGTCAAAGGGCTGAGCGAAGTCCACGGCCTGTGTGGTGGGATCGAAGATATCCGCCCGGATGCCGATGTTGGCGATCAAACCCTGCACCTCGATCTTATCCTGGAGGTACAAACTGGCTTCAACCGGATTCTCGTTGAACTGCGACCACCAGGGTACGTAGGATCCCGTAATGTCAAACCGCTCGGCGTCCTCGCTGTAGTTCGTCACGAATCCGACATCGGCGGCGGGGACGGCGGTCTGCCAGGCCTGCATCTGAACCAGGTGGTAAAACCGGACGTCAGCACCAACCTTGATCTGATTGTGCTTGGTAAGCTGTGAGACCATGGTCGCCTTCCCGCCGTGCATCCGGGTGCGGGTCCGGTCCAGGGAACGTCCTTCCCCGAAAGTCCGGTACTCGCCGATCCGGTCCATGGGCGTGCCCTGCCGCCAGCCATCGTACCCAATATTGCCCTGCACCAGCGAAATCCCCGGCAGTGTCTGGCCATAGACCAGGCCGCCGTTTTCGGGCCGGGTCATGTCCGGTTCGTAGTTCATGTTCAAAACGTGGCCAAAATCGAAATTTCCCGGCATGGAAGCCACATCCGGCAATTGCGCCGCACCCGTGGCGACGTCGAGCCGGCTCGGTCCCTTGAGGGTGCCCCGGCCGTTGGTCAGTGTCTGGTCGTCGAACCACCCGGCCAACAGGTCCCGTGAATATTCCCAGGTGCCCGATCCGCCGGTGGAAAAGGGCTGATTCCGGCTGTTGATGTTCACCCCCGGCACGGCCGACAACCCGTTGGGATCCTGGTTGATCTGCGATCTCAGTACGGGATCCAGACGCTGGGCGATACCGCCCACGAAGATATCATCCGGATCGTTGGTCATGAACGTCCGCGGCTCTCCCCGTGCATTCAGGAGCCCGTCGATGTTGTAAATCCAGCCGGTGTGGGTGTCGAGATCGGCGGGCCGCATCGGATTCTGGTTGTCCACATTCTGCTGATACATGTATTCCAGTTCGAAGTAGGTGCTGGGATTGACCGTATGGGTCAGCCGAGCACTGGTCTGGAACAGGTAGGCATCGTTATGCAGCAAAGCCCCTTCATTGAAGAGCAGGTTCCATTCCCGTCCCATATCGCCGCTCGCCCGCAAACCGCCGGCGCCGCCGCCGACCAGCGTCTCATCGTTCCAGTGAGCGTTGACGCTGTACGCTTCACCGTAGAGCATATTGAGACGCAGCCGCGTCGCGGCGCTGATGCGGCTAGTGATCTTGGCCTGCAGGTTGCGGTCGCGGAAATCCCGCCGGGATGAAGGATACGGAAGGCGGGACGTCTGCGTCCGGTACGACAGCATGAACGTGCTGGTGCTCAGGATATCGCCCACCCGGTTGTTCATGGATTCTCCGGGCAGCGGTCCCGTGAACGTCACGTCCAGGTCATAGTCCGGTTTGCTGCCGTAGTCCAGTCCCGGATGCTGCAACATCCATTCCCCCAACAGTTCGGCGGATTCCAGATCGTCGGACAACTGGCTGTTCGCCTTGAGGTCATCACTCATCGCCTTCCAGCCGGAAAATCCCAGTTGCTGGGGGAAACTGCCGACAGGCTCCATGCCGTATTGCTGCCGCTCCGCGTCCGTATAGGCGGTTCCGGCTTTATCCGTATAAACGTCGGTTTCCTCGTCGTACATCCATCCGCGGTATTCGGGGCTGGCCGGGTCGATAACGACTTCCCCCTGCAACCCCCTCGATTGCGGATCTCCCTCCTGCACAAAAGATGTTCCCTGCAGCGTTCCGGGCAGAAAATTGCTCTGCCCCTGCCGCACATTATAATAGGGATTCGCGGGGTCGTACAGGTTCCTGCCGAAATGCTTCAGGTGGGGAAAACTGTATTTGGAATCCAGCGCGAGTGCATATTGCTCCCTCGAACCGTCCCGGGTCACGACATTGACGAACCCGGAGCGCACCCGGCCGTACTCGGCGTTAAAACCGCCGGTCTGGATCGAGATCTCCTTGATGGCGGTCTTGCTGACGGACATGTACGTATTGGCGGCATTGATGTTCATCGTCGAGAGCCCGTCAATGTAAAAATCCGTTTCATCCCGGTCCCCGCCGCGGATGCTGAGGAACTTGCCGCCGTCACCACTGGTGAACTCGACACCTTCCTGAATCTCCAGGTAGTCCACCACAGTCGTGACGGGAGCGCTGGCAATCTCGTCTCCAGTGATATAGGTCGTACTGCCGGACAGGTCCATCTGGATGATCTCACGCTCGGCGCTGATCGTAACTTCCTCTCCCTGCAGGGCCTGGGTACCCATCTGGAAATCGACGACGACCGTCCGATCGGTCTGCACGACGACCTCTGTTTTCGTCAGTGTCGCGTACCCGACTATGGATGCCTGCAGTTCGTACACACCAGGCGGCAGGTTGATGATGAAATAGTCGCCGTCCGCATCGGACGCTGCGCCGTAGGTCGTGCCCTCGACGACCACGTTCACGCCGGGTAACGCCTGCCTGCTCTGGGCGTCGACCACTTTGCCGGAAATCTTGCCGCTCTGGGCAAGAGCAGGCGGCACAATCGCCAGCATACCCATCACAGCAATCGCCGTGATTTGCAAAAACTTTTCATGCCATTGATTCATCATGAGGTTTCCCTCCTTTCAGTAAGCAACGCAACAATACCCCAACCGGGAAATAATGCCTTCCACGACCCTGGGGAGTATAGAAACTCAAGCGACACCCGCCTGATAATTGCCAAATTCCATCCTGTAATAGATAACACGTAACATGTTATGATGAATGAAGAAAAATCTTCCGCATGATCTTACTGGCATATCAATCTTTATAGTTCACTGCTGCAAATATCTCTTCTCTCGCGCCATGGCCGCACGCTGCAGATGACGAAGTCTAAATGCGGTCTCCGAATTTCTTCAGACCTTCCAGCGTACCGGCTTTTTCTTTCAGCAGGTGCTGCTGCAGAAGTTGCGCCGCTCCCTTCGCATCCCGGCATTTGACTATCCCAAATATTGCTTCATGTTCCTTTTGAATACGACTGAACGCTTTCACAATTTCAGAGAGATTGCTCATGCCTACAACAATGGTTATGCGTGTGATTTGCATATCCGCATGCAATAACTGATAGATTTTCATCAGCTTTCCGTTGTCCGCCGATGACACAATGCCCACATGAAACTGGTAACCCGCTTCTATGAAACGTTCAAAATCAAATTCATTCGGCCGTGCTTCCGCGAGCGTTTGCCTGCCCGCCTTGATCAGATGGCCCAGTTCCGCGATGGCATCATCGGAAATCGCAGGAATCCCCTGCCCTGCCGCCCAAGACTCCAGGACCGCACGGCATTCGTATACCTCACCGATTTCAGCGAGAAATAACGGTTTCACAAAAGTCCCGTTGTTGGGCTTGATTTCCAGTAATTCTTCCTGCGCCAGACGGCTGAACGCGTCCTTCACCGGGGACCGGCTGACATGCAACTGATTGGCAATATCATAGATATTCAGCTTTTCACCGATTTTATACTCCCGATACAAAATCATCTTTTTTAATCGCTCGTACACCTGGACACCCACCCGCGTATGCCTGATCGGTTCCAATTGTACCGGAGAGTCAGCCTTCATCATACCTGCATTCTTTTTATGGGATTACAAGAAAAACTATTTTCTGATCAGATGATCCCGCCGATGTCTTCCATAATGTTCAACAGGTCATCTTTGTTCCGCCTGATATGCTGTTTCAATTCATTTTTTATTCGGCGAGCATCACGTTGCACATACGCTTCAAGAATCCGCTCATGTTCCTGCTGGGCGAGACGCGACCGGGCGAGACCCCGCGCATACGCAAAACGGGCGATCTGCAAATGCGCTTTCAAAGAATCATAGACATCCACCATTTTCTGATTATTCGCCTGCTGCATAATAATCTTGTGAAATCGGTTATCAAGATCCAGGAATGCCGTATTATCAAAGGTATGCTCCGATTGTTTGCGTAACAGCAACCGCGCATCGTGCACGATATCACGCATTAATGGAATGTTCTGAAGAGTGGCATGCTTGATTCCCTGTTCTGCAGCCCATATTTCTATCACCAGGCGAAACTCGAAAATGTCTTCCATTTCTTTTGCAGTCAGTGACTTCACAAATGTCCCGGCGTGCGGCCTGATTTCCAGCAATCCCTCAAGAGCAAGACGATTAAATGCTTCTTTCAATGGAGACCGGCTCACACCAAGCTGCTCGGACAGCTGATTGATGTTCAGCTTGTTTTCCCGTTTGAATTCACGGCTGAGAATTTTATCACGCAACCTTCGATAGACCTTCTCCCCCAAACTCTCTCGCTGAATATAATCGATATCAGGCATTTCAGTCCACTGTTACTGTAAACAATCCAGTCCGAAAAAACATCGTGCCGTAGTACACAAGTCCCAGAAAAACAAGCCACACACATGTAAACGAACCACGTCTGAACCTGCCACACGGGCAACACAGCAAGTGTATCATGTGACATGTTACTGTGAATGTAACATGTCACATATCAATTGTCAAGTGTTTTTTTCTGTGGCCTTAAGAAATATTTGCCCTGTGTAATATTCCGGAGATCCCGCGCTTGTATACAGTGTATTTGTCCTGATTATTTTATCTCTTATTTACTACCTATTCTTTCACGTAAATAGTGGTTAAACGATACTATTTACAAGAATAGGCCAGTCAATTCTTCCGGCGAACAAGCAGGATGAACAGGATGAAAAACAAAAGAGAAATGAACCGACGCAAGGAAAGGGTGCCCCCTGATCTCATGCACCAAGGCAGCAATGGTCACCAACTAAGGAAAACAGGGTAAAACGCCAATTCCGTCGGAAGCATAACACAAAACGAAGTCCTGGCCATTCATCAAGACGCTCGACCGGGCCTTCAATGACTATGTTTAATCGTAACTTGCACGGGCCATTTCATCACTCATGGTCGGCGCGACAAGTGACTTCCATGCGGCGCTCTCCCATGTACCAAGATACGTATGCATATCAAGATACTTTTTCGGTATAGGGTGCGTGCCTGCAACGACCTTGATCCCATAGCGTTTTTCAAGAAAGGCTATGAATGTATCGATATAGGGACAGGGGGGATAGCCAACCACCAGGCCGGTAGCCAAATGAATAACCTCTGCACCATTCTTCACCATCTCCTCGCCCGCATATTCAATGTTGCCGCCAGGACAACCATCGCACGTCGTAAAACCAACCAACTCAACTTCGGTGTCTTTGTATATACTGAAGGCCCCATCCTTATTCCTCATCGCTCGAAAGCACTTCCCGCCCGCACAACGGCGATAGCGATCGCAGATGATTATTCCAACCTTTGTGGACATGCATTTCTCCTTATCTGAAGAACAACGGATGCAGGGCTATTGAGTCAACACCCCCGGGCCTGTTCCTGTATTCAGTGAATCCTGATCCGAACATAACATACAACTGAATGCTCATTGTTGTCCCTCCAATATCAGGAGGACAGTCGAAAAGTCTTACACAATCATCGATCCTTTCCGGGTGCTTGAATAACCGTCTCAATCCGGGAGGAATCTGATCAACAATAGCGCGCCCAAACACGTTTAACCGGCGCCCTTTCAGGCAGGCGTGGCACACGCCATTTCTGGTACATAGTACAATGACCGATGTTTTACAATATTTCGGATCAAGGTTACCCATCCGGTCGTCCCCGGCTCAATGCGGCCGGTTTCATAATACCGCGATCCGGCCTGTCGCTCCATCAACTTCCACCGCGTCACCGGTGACAATCCATTCGCAAAGCCTTGCGTCTCTGCATTCCACCACCGGTACAATCTTCCGGTACCAGACATCGGCAAGGATCACGCCGGAAGTCAGCAGAGGATCCGCATCCTGCACGATCATCGCCGCCGGTCCGAATCCCGCACATATGAGTTGCATCAACACCATGCCGCTGAATGTCGAGCCGATGCAAGACGGAAACACCAGCACCCGGCCCTGGACATTCTGCCGGTAAAGCTCATGGTGCCGGTCTTTTATCACCCCAGAATGACCGGGAATGAAAATGTTTCCGAGCTGTGTAAATGCTGCGGTGATATTGATTGGGGTGCTGCTGACCAGTGCCTTCCCTCGGGCAATCCCCTTGTTAATGCTCCGTCCCTGTATGGATGTCATTTTCTCACTCCACAGGCTCGAAGACTGTCCGCAACCGTCCCATATCCGGAGTTATGAAGATAATATTGGCATTTTCCCGAGGCGGTGAGTACCCGTGTGCGTCGTTTGGGTGTAAACGCCGCAACAGGACAGAAATCAACGATGTTCACTCCGGCCTGATGCAGCAGGTCCGCCGTTCCCTCCGCCTGCAATCGTTGCAGGACCGTTGGGCTCGTGCAGAGATAGGTCGGTTTGGTGACCCGGCATCCTGAGAAATGTTCGGCCAGGTCGATCACTTCTTCATAAAATAGGTGGGGACACCCGAACACCACGGCATTGTATTTGTGCGATTGGGAAGCTCGTACGCTGTCCAGGTCCTCCTGGCGCATGGTAATGATGTCCCGTGGTTCGCCGTCAAAAACTGTCTGCAGGTCCGGCGCTTCGGGCGTCAATCCCTCGACATGAAACAGCGCTACCGCCCCCGTTGCGGCCATGGCGGCGCCCAGGTTTTTCAACTCGGCACGGGTAAAATCATAATGCTCTATAACGGGGACACCAGTGGTGACTCGGCGGCCAAGGATGTACCCCAACGCGCTGGCGTCCATCCGGTCCACCTGCAGTTTGACCAGTACCTGCCCGCGCCGGTGCTCATCGAGAAGATATCCGAATTCCGGAGTGAAGCCTGTCACAGCCGCACAGATATCAACCAGCACCGAGTTGCGGTTGCTGCGCGCCCCAAGCACCGAATTGGCAAACTGGACTGCCGATGATTCTGACCAACACAGCCGGTCGCCGAAAGCAGGAACATTCGCTTCGTCATAACAGGCACAAGAGTAGTTCGGAGTCACTCCCAGCGCGTCCAGCAGTTGTTCCAACTTTCCCTGCTTCGAAAAAACAATCCTGTTCAACAGTCCCAGTGCTCTCCCCGGACGCGGATTGACCGTCGTCGGGACACGTACGCGAACTCCCTCTGCGACAAGCTGATCGAGAATGTGCAGGTACCCTTTAAACCGCGTGGACCCAAACGAACCGGCCAGGTGCGCACTCTTGATGGCAACCAGCCGTTCCGCACTGAACGCCTCTCCCATCGAAACGAGCGTTTTCATGGCCAGGGCCAGGACCGGACCTTCTTCACCGCGAAGAATGTATTCCTGTTCATCCGTGAGTTTCAAAAAAGTATTCACTCCCTTTCAGGCGGAACATACCCGATATCACCGTGTTACTGCCGTGCAAAATGACGGTACAGGAACCAGGTTGCCACGAATGCAACACCGAAAATCACCGCCGGGATAACGACACCCAGCCACGCCGGTCCGATTGACGCAATAAGCAATAGTACGTTCATGATGACTCTCCATTTTTCTGTTCAGGATTCTGTTTCTGACGCTTCTTATAGGTGACATACGCCAGCATCAATCCCATAAACGAAGCAATGTATGATATGGTCACACCCAATACGCCCCACCATTCCTCGCCCATGTTATTCCTCCCTCCGGACTTGTTGCTCAAGATTATCCAGATATGCTTTTTGCCTGCGTTCATAATCAGTGGAAAGTGCTCGAAGCTTCGGATTAATCACAAGAAACATGACCACCATACTGGCGATCCCTAACGCCAGCATGAGAAACCCGTCCCATTTCAGCAATAAGGCTCGCGCGGCGCCCAGCATCAGCAGCACATACGCCGCCACCGACAGCACGGTGGCCCAGACATCATGCGCCGACCACTCGTCCGCTTCGGCGGGCGTCCAGTCTTTCCTGAAGATACTCATCGCTCGGTCCTTTCCGTATTCGTATACAGCAATCCCCGCCGCACGGCTTCAGTCTTCACGGGACTCCACCAGCCGATGGGCCGGGACTGCACATAATATTTCACCAGATGGTTCATATCTTCGGCTTTGGTCAACAGCGTCACGGGAATAAAGACCATTGCCACCAGAAACATCAGCACCCAGAACTGAAAATGCTGGGGCAGTTCCTCCATGAAGCCGAATTGCGGCAGGATCAGGAATATCAACCAGCTGAATACCAGATTGGCAATCCACGAAGAGAGGTATCCCCAGGCGTTGAACCGCCACCAGACGACCTGTAGAATGTTCGGCAGCCAGACTCCCGCGGCCATGATCCAGATGGCAAACAGCAGAAATTTGGTGATTTCCTCGCTCATCATCATGCCGTATATGAAGGAGCCGATCAGCAGCGCGAACGTCGCCCACCGGCCGACCAGTACGAGCTGCTGCTGGGTGGCTTTCGGATTGATATAATAATGATACAGGTCTCGGGTAAAATACTGGGCGCCAAGATTCAGGATCGTCGAAATCGTGGAGAAATGAATGGCGAGGATGGTGGCGAAGAAAAATCCGATCATCCCCACAGGCAGATATTCGAATCCCAGCCGAAACCAGCCCAGTTCGTATTCGCCCTGTTCGACAATGTCCGGATTCAATACGAAGAATCCCAGAATGGCGACGGCCCAGATGGAATTGCGCAGCAGCACCAGCGCGCCTCCCGCCCAGATACTGTACGAGGCATCCCGGATCGTTTTGGCCGACTGGATACGCTGGGCTTCGGGATACCAGTCAATCGTCGTCCCCATACCCAACCCGCCCAAAGTGGCGATCATTATCATCGTCGCAAACCAGGCCACGGGAAAATCTCCCGAAAACCAGCCGGTAAAAGCGAAGGGATTGAGCATGTCGCTGCGACCGAGGGCCTGCAGGGATTCCGCAATGCCGCCGGGGCCGCCGGCGGCAATGATTCCATACACAGAAACAATACAAATCGCGGCCAGCGCAATAATACTTTGCTGGAAATCCGCCATAATCACGCCCCAGAAACCGGCAAACAGCACATACACCGCACAGATGGATGAAAACAGCACCATCCCCTGCCAGAGGGGCCAGCCGAAGCACATTTGACAGACTTTCCCCATGGCGATGCCGACCCAGCCGGCGATAAACATATTCATGTAGATTTGCCAGCCGGCCATCCAGCCGCGCATCAGTTCCGCGCCAAGCCCGCTGAATCGTTGGGTTTGCCATTCCGCCTGGGTGTTCGCGAGGGACCGGCGGAATATGCGGGTGGACACAAAGGCGCTCACCGCGCACCAGGCCGAGAAGAAAGTGTACCACAATCCGCTTAACCCAAATTTATACACAACGCCGGTGATCCACATCGGTGTGTCGGTTGCCGTGTGGGTGGCATAGACCGACGTGGCGGGAAGCCACCAGGGCAGCTCCCGGTCGGCAAGAAAGAAACTGGATTCCGAGCGTTTGGCCAGCCGGTAAAATATCGTGCCGCTACCGACCATGAGCAGGACGAACAACACGAGCCAGAGCCAGTCCAGCCACGTAAAAACGACTAATGATTGCATTGGCAGTATTCCCGTTTTCGGTTACAGGGTGACATTAACATCTTATAATAATCAGAACAATGGAAATTCTTTGGATTCGGTACGGGCATCTCGCATAATCCGTGTCAACAGAGCAGCGATATCCGGTTGTGCGTCCGCCAGGTTGTGCCGCTCCGCCATATCGGTGGATAAATCGTAGAGCTCGAACGGCCGGTTACCAATCCGGACCGCCTTCCAGTTGTTCATCCGCACCGCCTGCGTGGAAAAGCCCATGACCTTGAACTCCCAATACAGGTAGTCGTGCTCCTGTTGGCTTGTCTGCCCCAGCAGTGTCGGCAGATAGGACAGCCCATCGGTTTCCGTTGGAGCTGCAACACCGGCAATTTCCGCCGCCGTTGGGAGAAAATCCCAGAAAGCGGACACATGATTGCTGACGGAACCTGCCTGAATTTTCCCCGGCCAGCGTGCTATCAGCGGCACCCGGATGCCCCCCTCGTACACATACCCTTTATACCCTCGCATACCGGGACAACTGTTGAAGAAGTCCTTATCAGCGCTGTTTCCATTTGCGGCGCCGTTGTCACTGGTAAAAATCACCAGCGTATTATCATCGATATTCAATTCCTTTAATAACGCCAGGAGCCTGCCGACGTCCCTGTCCATCCGTGTAATCATGGCTGCATAGGCCGCACGGGGATGCGACTGCGGGCCATAGTTGCCCGGAAACGGAATGTCCGGGCTTTCGGGTAACTCCTCGTGATACCCGGTTCCGGCAAACGGCGTCTCCGGGAACTTGCCGCGATATTCCTGCATGGAGTCTTCGGGTGCAACAAACTCAAGATGTGGAATCGTATACGGCAAATACAGAAAAAACGGACCATCCTGTTGACGCCGGATGAATTGCAGCGCCTCTTCCGTGAAATAATCGTGGATATATTCCCCTTTCTGCTGCGCCGGGTCATTGTCTTCAAACACAACCTTCTCGTTATTGCGCCACACATAATCGGGGTAATAGGAATGCGCCTTGCGCTGGCAGAGGTGTCCGTACCAGTAGTCAAACCCCTGTTTGTTGGGATGCCCTTCGGAATCAGGCCCACCCAGCCCCCATTTGCCCACCCCTCCGGTCACATATCCGGCCTGTTGAAACAGTTCCGCGACGGTAAATGCGTCCGACGGTATCGCCAACTGCCCTTCGGGCCGGACTTCATAGTTTCCCCGAATAAATGCATGGCCGTTGTGCAGCCCGGTCATCAATGAGCATCGGGAAGGCGCACACACCGGATGCCCCGAATAATGATCCGTAAACCGCATGCCCTCAGCGGCCATCCGGTCGATATGCGGCGTGCGGATCTTTTCCTGACCGTAGCAGCCAAGGTCCCCGTATCCCAGGTCGTCCGCCATGATATAGATCACGTTCGGTTTGGTTTGGCTGCCACCGCATTGATTGAGTAATGTGGACACAGGCAGAGCCGCCAGTCCGGCTCCTGCTGTTTTACAAAACGAACGTCTGGAACTGTTCTGTACACTCATGAAAAATCATCTCCTTATGACAAGCTTATGACCGATAAACCATGCTTCTCTATACTCATTCAACAACAAACACAATGGTCCCGAAACGTTTCGGCGTATGGTTCCAGGCAAAACAGGGCGACCAGGCGAGCGGTATCAAATCTTTCTGACCGGCCGGCCGCTCCAGTCGATAGAAATTGATGCGCCAGGTATCACCCGGCACCGGAGGGATATGGGGCGCCGTGACCAGACCGGCGAAGGGGATGGCCAGTTCCGCCTCCCAGTATTCATCGGTGTCCTGCCGGTTATCGACAGTTCCGGCAACCGATACGGCAAATTGGAAACCCTTGCAATCATATTCCATCATTCCCTGGTGATATTCACGCTCCGTATCATGGAGGATCCAAAGATCAACCGGTACGCCTAACGGGTTCACCTGCAATTCCGCATAGCCCCGCTGGTCACTGTCTGCATCGATGAACACTTCCACTACTTCTTCGTTCCAGAGTTCCGTATCCGGCGTGTTCATCGTGGCCCAGATATCCGTATCCTCGGCATGGAACGCCACGTATAAATACCGGTCATCCCAAACACATCGGACGGTCGTCGGTTTGTCCGGCAGTTCCGTCGTGCCGGTATGACGTAGATACGCAACCGGCGCATTCTGCCAGGCCGCTTCACTGATGCGTCCGTCAATGGTTATTGCTTCACTGATATGCGGCGCGGCATAGACCGGCAGCGGATAATTCAATGGAGCGGTTCCCTGCGCCTTCACCAAGCCGCTGGAAAGCGTCAGCAAAAGTATGGTTAATACTTGCACACGTTGAATAATCACAATTATCCTCCGGCTACAATACAGAACTCAGCAATGCGTGATAGTAATGGATCAAACATTCCTGTGCATCCCAAAACAGCGTCTAAGGCGAACCACATCGCTGTTACACGTCATCAGGAATAACCCAGGGGTCCCGGTACGTGCGCTTCACCAGTTTGTTGGCTTCCGGGCTGTTGGTAAAGGTCAATGTTTTTGGATCGAATTCAAGCTGCTTATGCCCGACACGATACGAAATGTTGGACAAATGATACAAAACATCGGACGGATGCACGTCCCCTACATCGGCATTGGGCTTGCGGTTATTGCGGATGGCGTCGATAAAGTCCTCAATATGCGCCCCGAGCTCGTGTCCCTGCCCCTGCTCTGATGCCGCCACGGCACCGTCCGGTCCCCAGGCCTGCCAGCCACCACCCAGCCGGCCGAAAATCATCATGGATTCGTCACCATATACTTCCACCCGGGTTGTATTGAACAACCAATCGGGGAATTTGTTGGGATCATCCAGCAGGGCCTGCGGCGTGGCGTTGTAAAACATCTGCTCCCGCGAATTTTTGGTGATATAGGGCGTTAAATGCGATCCCTGAAATGTCATCATCATATCGTCATATTCCCAGGTGGTCGTGAAGGTGTCCGGCATTTCGCGGCCTCCCCCCTGCAGTACGTACAAACCTCCCGCGGTATGCACGGTATTGGGCAGTCCCTTCCCGGTAATCCAGCGTGCGGCGTCCAGTTGGTGGACAGCATCGTCCCACAACGTACCGCCGGTAAAATCCCAGTTCATCCGCCGCACCCATTTGCTTTCCGTATAGGGGATCAATGGAGCCGGTCCGCAGTACATATCGTAATCCACCCCGTCGGGCATCGGGTCTTCTTTCCGGTTCCTGAGTTCATTGGTGACCGTTTTCACCCATCCACTGTACTCCATGTGTACTACCCGGACCGCGTGCACATGCCCCAGTTTGCCGGATTGCACGTATTCCCTCGCATGCTGCGCGTTGGCTTCCGACCGGGTCTGCGTCCCAACCTGCACTACACAATTGTACTTTTGGGCCGCTTCGACCATCTTGCGGCTTTCCCAGATACTGTGAGACATCGGTTTTTCGACGTAGACATGCTTGCCGGCCTGGCAGGCCCAGACCGTTGCCAGCGCGTGCCAGTGCTCGGGCGTCGTGACAATCAAAATATCCACGTCGGGATCTTCGAGTATCCGGCGCACGTCCGTCTCCCGTTTGGGCAAATCGCCGGTGACTTCTTCAACCGTGGAAATGATCCGTGGAAACACCCGCTGATCGATATCACAAACATACTTGATCGACACATCATCCCGCTTGCCGAATTCCTCGGCCAGGAAATTCCCACGACCGCCGCACCCCATAACGGCGACCACCAGCTTATCTGAAGCCGCCATGGCCTGGCGTGATGACAACATTGAAAGGCCCGAGACTGCGCCCGCAAAAGACGAATGTTGAATGAATCTGCGACGACTGATTGATGCCATAATATTCTCCTCAAGATTGCAGAAATTATCGGTCCATTGTCCAGCGTAGGCCCTGCTGCACCAGGCGTAGAAAACTCTCATGACTGCTTGCTTCCATCCCGTGACCCAGCGCCAGGTAGAAAATTTTTCCGTTTCCATGCCGCCGGGTCTACACCAGCGCGTATGTTTTCACTGCTGAGACAGTATCACAGGCATTGGTTTCACCCGGATATGTTGACCGAAAAAACCCGTCACGTCACTGACGATACGTTCGATAATATGAACCGACGTTTCTTCGTGACGTCCGAAATAAAATCCGTGCTTCATACCCGGATATGGTTTGTACACCACGTTTTTTCCGGTTTCCCGCAGCGCCGGTTTGAACTGCTCATTGATGCCGGTATTGACCGGATGCACATTCCCCTGCATGATCAGCATGGGACATTGAATTTTCATTAATTTGGCAACACACCGCTGATTCATTTCTTCGTCCGTAAATATCGCAGACACTCTGCCGCGACTTTCCCGTGTCGGACGATTCAGTTCGGCGTCATTCTTCAAATCCTCATCGGTATAATACCCACCGTACAGACTTGTTGCCGGTTCACCCAGCCCGATAGCCGGCAGAGGTATACGGGTGGCAACCTCGAGCGAAAGCGCCCCACCCCCACTCCCCCCGTAGAGAACCACGCTTTCCTCATCCACTTTCGGCAGTGCCTTGACAAATCCGACTACCGCCATGATATCAAGGACAGCGCCAGTCTGGCGGGTATTATTTGAATAGGACCGATAGGTCGCCGCCACAGTGACATACCCCGCCGCGAGATACCGGGTATAGACCGGATTCTCCATCACTGACACATACAGGCCGTCGAGCGGCCGCTGATCAGTTCCCCCGTGTATCAAGATAATGGCGGGAAAAGGACCTTTCCCGGGCGGAAAACGCAGTACCGCGGTTGTCGTTCCGCCGTCGGATGCCGTGGCTGTAAATGCTTTCACCGGACTCATATGCTCCGGAACGGGAGCCGGATCGACATGAAACGTCGTAAAATAGTCCCGCTGAAAGGTTGTGCCGGGCTTCAGCGTATAATCCTGCAGCGTTTGTGCCCGGGCAATGTAACCCGGAACGCTGGAATACGACATTGAAAACAGAATAAGACTACAGGCAAAAACGCCATTTGCTCTCCAAAACTCCTTCACTGTGTCCACGTCGCATCTCCTATCCGTGTACGGGATCTCGGATGATGTCTTCGGTCATTTCCATTTTCTGATCGTCGAAGTACATGGTGCGGCCTCGCTTGAACGACTCAACGGCCAGGCAGATGGTCGCCTGGGCCTTGAATCCGGTGAAAACGTCGAGCACCGGTTTTTCCCGCGTTTTGACGCATTCGAGAAAGTTTTCCATGTGTGTCTGACGTGTTTCGACGGGGATTTTGAGCGACGGGATCAGCACTTCGCCCCGTTTGCCGCGCACCCGGCCGGGGGTTTCGATCCACTCGCCGGGCAAACCGGCTACCTTGCACCGATCCTGGAAACCGTCCATGAACTGACCTTCGGGGGTTAGTGTGATGTAATCCGCACGGCCCTCGAACATACCGTGTTCCACCAGCATCAAAGTCGCTTCGTGCCCGCGCAGCAGTCCTGGAATATGATGGCCGTTGGCCATGGAGGACGTGAGCGCAAGATGATGGCCCGTCTTGTAGTCCGCATTCAACGAAAAAGTATCGGGCACTTCCCGGTCATCGGTGAAAACAAAGCGGCCGCCGGTACCCGTGACCCGGTATGGAAACTCACCGCCGCCCCAGCAGATCTGCAACGGAGCAACCACATGGTAGAACAAATCGGTCGCGATACCTCCGGAATAATCCCAGTATTTACGGAAACGGAAATAGCGATCCGCATCGTATTCCCGGTCCGCGGCCTTGCCCAGCCACTGTCTCCAGATCAGCTGGTTTTCGCCTTCGGCGTTCGGCCCCGCTTCGGGTTCAATGGTGTAGTTCCACTCGCCTTCCACTGAGTTCCGGTGATACGAACCCTGGCTCATAATATGTTTGCCCATTACATCCGAGGACATGACTGACCGCGCTTTCCACCAGATATCCTGCGAGGTGGTCTGCGAACCGACCTGCAATACGCGCTTGGTCTTCTCGACCGTCTTCCAGAGTTGTTTGGCTTCCAGCAGCGTGTGAGTCATCGGTTTTTCGCAATAGACGTCCTTGCCGGCGTTGCAGGCATCCATGGCCATGGTGGCATGCCAGTGGTCGGGCGTGGCGATGATCACGGCATCCAGGTCTTTCCGCGCCAGCAGTTCCTTGTAATCGGTGTACCCTTCGGCGCCGGACGTCTCGACTGCCTTGTTCACCCGCTTGACATAGATATCACAAACCCCGATAACCTCCAGGATTTTCCTGGTATCCCGCAGCCGGCAGACTTCTTTGAGAAGGCTGGAACCGCGCCCGCCGATGCCGATGACGCCGACGTTGATTTTGTCGTTGGCCCCGCGTACCGATGCCGGTACATACGCGGCGGCAGCGCTGACCGCTCCCGCGGCCTTCATGAAGGTCCGCCGTGTCGGGGCACTGTCGCTTGTCATAATACGTTCTCCTCCCATAACCACTAACCTCCTGTATATGCAAATGATAACTTCCTATATGCTCCCCGTCTCAATCCGTAAACGTCAGGCAGCGGGCGCTTCCTGGTAAAACAGGTAACAGGTTTCAGGTTCCTGATCGAAATTTTCACTGATTCCGGCTTAAGAGTATTCTTCCCGGCATCATCAGGCAAACTCTCCGAATGGTCTGTCGGGAAAAGACCGCAGATACTCCCCTAATAATGCCCGCATCTCTCGTACCTTGTCTGTATACTTCGCATTCTCCGCAAGATTGTTGAGTTCCTGTGGATCGTTACGCAAATCAAACAACTGGTCCGGTGCGAAATAATTCGGATTGGCCTGCGCACGTTTTGAAAGCCCCCTGTTTGTAATATAATTCGGCGGCACTTTCAAATCGCCTCTGTCCAGCTGCCCTTGAATATCCGCGGGATACCGGACTGCAATGTACTTCCAGTCATTTGTGCAGACTGCGCGGGCATAGCCTATCTCGAAGTACAGAGACTCCCGGGACAGGTCATGGTTTCCTTCAAAGAGCGGCGTCAGGCTGACGCCGTCGAAGGGCATACCCGGCGGTGCCGTCGCCCGGGCGATGTCCATGAACGTCGGTGCAAAGTCGATATTCTGCACCAGAGTATCACATTCCGTTCCTGCCTGAATATGACCTGGCCAGCGCATTATAAGGGGGACGTGCACGCCGCCTTCGTAAAGCGAGGATTTCAGGGTTGTGCCGTGGTCCGAATTATACACTACCAGCGTATTATCGGCGACGCCCAGTTCCTCCAGTTTGTTCAGAAGCGCTCCCACGGCATCGTCCAGCCAGGTGCAGTAGGCAGTCTCCTCCGGAAACCCGGCATCCCGAAGCCGTGTCCGGATCGATTCGCGTGTCGGCATCATCTTGAAACGTTCGGGTGCGATACCCTCGCCGGTAATCTGGTCATTTTTGAATATCGACTGTTGGGGAGGCGGCCCGTGATGCATCGTTGTAGAAAAGTATAAAAAGAAAGGCTGCTTTTGATAGCGCTCCATGAAATCGTGGGCGTTTTTGACGGTCCAGTCTATGTTATGCACATTGAGCTGTTTATTATTGACTTCCTTCAGGTTCGCCCAGTACATGCCACCTGCGTAATCAAATCCACATTCCTTAACAATATCACAGATCCGCTGTTGGTTATGTTTCAGCGCCGCCGAAATCGCAGGATCCTCAGGATCTCCATTCGGGTCGAATTCCTGAAATCCAATGTCCTGTGGAGTATTTCCCATGCGTTGATGGATTAACGGACCCAAGTGCCATTTCCCAACAATACTTGTTGCATACCCCTCACTTTGTAAGACCGATGGCAAGTTCAAACCATCCCGTTCCAGGCTGATGCAGTGATTGCTGATTCGTCCCAAAGTTCCGGGCGGATACTGTGAAAGATAATCGCTATGACTACAGCGACCGGCATATCGGCCGGTAAGTGTAGAATAGCGACTTGGTACGCATACGGACGAATTCGCATAGGCGCGGGTGAATCGCATGCCGTCCCGTGCCAAGCCGTCGATATGGGGCGTCAGTACATTGCCTCCGTAGCATCCCAGTGTGTTGAAATGCTGGTCGTCGGTCAGAATATACACAATATTTGGTGGGCGGTCCTGGGCATTCAAGGGGCTCCCTGCAACGCTTGCTCCAAGAGCTGCCAGCCCGGAATACTTGAGATATTCTCGTCTTGATATATTTGACATAAGGTTCCTGTAAGTTCTATGATTTCTAATTGTTCAACTCTGCCAACTCTTCAATTCACTATTTATACGATTCACGGCCCCAGTAAAACAAGTAGCAGGTTTCCGGTTCCATGGGAAATTCGAACTCCTGAATATCTTTGCCGACTATTGTATCACTGTATAACTCCCGCACATGGGCCTTTCGGGGCAGGTGGAATCGTTTGTTTCCGCCTTCGGTTCGGCACTGCACTGCAATGTATGATTGATTGGCATACAGAACGTCATCCGAATCCGAAAACATGTGTACATCGGCCTGATGCGCAATTGCCCGCAAGATTTCCGAAGGCACTTGAGTGGTTCCGGCATAGATGGATGTCCCGTTGCTATTCTGCTTCATTGCAAATCCTGTGCGCCCGCCCTCAATAAACATACCGAGCGGAACGGCATCGGGATCAGTCACATAAAATCGCGGCCCCACCCGGTCACGGCTACCGAATTCAATATTTGCCGGCAATCCGGGAAGTGCGGATTGTTCACCAACTCCCGTCGTAATACGCAGAGGCTGCTGCAGTTGTGACGGAACAAAGTAAGCCACATCGGATCCGCTAGCCGGAGCAGGTGTTACATACTCATTTCCAAGCTCTTCACGTCCTTCATGTTCCGCAACAGAATGTCCGACAATCCCCTGATTGCTGAACCTCTGGTACCGGTCGCGCAGAAAACTCTCTTCCGCAATCTGCATACCAACCAGTTTGCTCATCCGCTCTGCCGATGCCTTGCCTGAATCGTCCAGGTAGCCCGGCGCATACATCCAGAGTACAGTGCTGCCGTTACGCTTTACTTTCAGAGCGAGTTCGGACATTTCCGAATCGGACAATGAAAACAAATCGGTAATAATATACAGCTTGTAATCGGGCACATCGGGATGGGCAATATCCTCATTCAAATAGAAATCATATGGTGCGCCGATGATTGATGCATTGGTCAGAATATTTTCGTACGGTGAACCTATTTTAATCATACCGTCGAGATTAATCCACGCGAGGCTCTCTTCATCACCAATAATGGCGATGTCTGATACTGAACCACGGGGATGCTCCAGACTGTGCGTGCCAATACGGTTCATTTTTTCGAGCAATGGCCAGAGTTCCACTTCATGTGGATACCGCCCCTTCATGACTTCCATATAGGCCATACCGTTGTTAGAGAAAAACAGGTTGAAACGTTTTTTCAGCCGTTCGAAATCAGACCGGCGATCTCCCTGCATAGCATGATCGATGGCCAGCAAGTGCATCTGGTTGTGCAGCGCCATAGTGCTTGATGACAATCCTTCCCGGCGAGTCGGCTCGGTCAGAGACCAGGTGGAGAGCGGCGGACTGACCTGAAACTGAATATTGGGCGACCGCACCATTTCGCGTTGCGCATTCTTGCCCATTAAGTGTGCGTGGTCGCCGCCTCGCAGATGGGAATACCCGTAGGAAGCGCCCACCAGTTTTCGCTCAGCAGTTTCTTCCCGAACGATTTTAGCGAAGTAGTCGACGGTCTCCGCAACCACCTCCGAATGGTAGAGCGTGTAATCAACCACTTCCTGATCGCTCACAGTGTGTCGGAATATGTATGGATTCCAATACCAGAGCCAGTGGGGACGGTTGCCCCGGAAACCGAACATACGGGAATCGGTCAGTCCGTCTGTCCGTTGAAAGTGTGAGGGTATTTCTACGGAATCGAATGTTTCTTCAGCATTTCCCCATGCTTTCTGCATGGCAGTGTTCGTGTTGTATTTGGTTTGCAACCATTGGCGAAACCGGTCACGGTTGGGCACACTGTAGTCCGCCAGCCAGCCTTCCACGCTGCCCGGCCAGTACCATTCGTAGCTGAAAGAGCCGCAAAGGTGATACAAGACAATCCGGTCGCCGAATTTATCTTCCACACGCCGGATATACCGCTGCAAAGCAAAACCGATTGCCTCCCGCCACTTGTCCGAAGCCCAGCTTCCCTGTGTCTCTTTGGTGCTGCGCGCGGCCCGCACGCGCCGACGTTTGACACCGTCGGAGAATACGATCATCTCATCCATGTTCTGCTCATCCCACCATATCGGGGAATACAGTCCGACACGCAGGGTAAACTTCGCTTCCGGATCAATGTCAATAATTCGCTGAAGCGCCGCATCATTCCAGGTGTCATCGAAGGTATTTTCGTCGAGCCATGATGCAGGATGACTTTCGCGTTCTCCACCCGCCGGCACCTGGAAGAGGCTGTACAGATGCAGCCCTGCGTCAGGAGACATGGCGAGATGTTCATCTTTGACACCGTCCGCACTGCCAACAATGGCACCGAATATTGGTTTGCCGTCAATAAAAATCGTTGGCGCCCCGTTGTACGGCCGCATTTCCACCGTTAAGGGTGATACGGATTGCGCGACTATCCTGTTCGATGACATAAGAGCGATGATAATAATCATACATAATCGTAATATAAACATGCAACCTCCTGTGACCCGATTCTCTTCAGCCATGCTATATTCAAGAAATATGGCGTTTACGGTCACCGGAATTTACTGTTTCCGTCCCATCAAATCAGCTACACCAAAGAAACCCGTCATATCTCCTTTCATCTTACCGGCGCTGATCGTACCGTCGAATTTCATTTCACCCGCCTCGGGGTGATTAAATTCAAAAGTCAGTTTCCCGTCGGCGAATGAAAGATTTGACACGGTTTCTTTACTTGCAGGCTTGACAAAATAACCGACAAGCAGGTCGCCTTCCTTCGCAAATTCAAAGTCATTGGGATATTCTGAACCCTGGTACTGCGAAATAGTGTTCCAGACACCAATCAAGTCGGTTTCAGATGCGCCCCCTGCCACCGTGCCACCCTGGGTTTCTGTAACGGGTCGGAACGGATTGACACCAACTCTTTTGATTTTGATATTTTTAAACCAGACCCGATAGGGCACGTGTTCAACGCCCGCTTTATCTTTCTCTTCCTGCAAGACCTGCACCTGCAGTCCAACGGAGCCGCTCAGCTCACGATCGGACAGAGCTTCGGCCACCTTTTGACCGTTGAGATAGGTCCGTAATTGCGCCCCACGTGCATAAATCACATAGTGGTTCCATTCTCCCGTACGGAAGATGGGGCGGTTTGATTTATACGTGTGTCCGTACGCACGTCCGACATCGTAAATGCTGCCGCTGGGATTGGGACAGTCCGGCGCAGGGTTGTCCCACACCTGCACCTCGTGCCCGGCGTAGGCCGGCTGCAGACACCGGTTGTTTTCCACCAGGGCTTCCTCCTGCGTGCGCTGACCGGGATTCTCCGGCAGGGGAAATCGAATTAATATACCGCTGTTGCCGCCTGTGGAGACTTTTACATCCAGACTGAGGATAAAGTCACTGTAGTTATTCTCTGTCACCAGCCAGCCGGTACCCTCGTCAATGGTACCGGTAATGGCCGCCCCATCAGCTTGCCAGTCACCACCCAGGTACGTCACCCAACCGCTCAGGTCTGTGCCATTGTACAGAGGAACGAATTCACCCGGTGCATTTTGCGAAAATTCTTCTATCGGCGGTTCCAGGATTACATCCGGCAATTCCCTGAATTGAATATCCTTGAAACGAAGTACAGCATGCGCATCGTGAATCTGGAGACCGATAGTCCCCCGTAATGAGCGGCGATCTCTCCCATAGGCCACCTGATGCCCATTAACCATCGTAGTAATTTCGTCTCCGACACAGCGGATTTCCAGCGTATTCCATTGTTCATCCTGTGCAACAGGCTCACCATCAACAGTGGCATAGGGGCGAGACACGTTGTAAATACTACCGATGGGATTCATCGTCTTGGTATGCTCTATCTGCACCTCGTACCCGGAATAGGCTGGATTTTCCCTGCCCGGATATCGTAACGCCACACCACTGTTGCCGCCGGCGTTGCAATAATATTGCAGCTTCAGGATAAAGTTGCCGAAAGATCGTTCCGTGTAAATCCATCTCTCTTCGGGCGCAAACCGCCCCTCCTTCCCACGTAACACCATCTCGCCATCCACTACTTCACAGGTGGCGCTGATCGGAATTTTCCATCCACTGTAATCGCGCCCATTAAACAGCGACACCCACTCGCTGCTTCTATCAGCCGCAATCTGTGTATCGTTCTGTTGCCCGCACCCGCCAAACAGCGCCGCGAAGCCGAAAATCCAAAGCCATCGTTCCATGATTTTATTTTTCTCCGTTGTCGACCAATATATCCGAGGTTCTCTCCCACATGCTGTTTTATGATTTTCCCCGTTAACCTACTGTATCATTAAATCGCCTGCAAAACTGAACAGGGGAGCACAGTTTATACAAAGACCGGTATATTACTGTTTCTTTCCGGTGACCTCCGCCTCTCCAAAGTATCCCGACACGGTGCCGGTCATAGATCCGGTGCTTACGGTGGCAAACACGTTGACTTCCCCACCCTCGGGATGGGTGAAGGAAAATTCAAGTTCCCCGCTGGAGAAAGACAGGTTCATGACCGGTTCTCTGGCAGTGCTCCGGATATAATATCCCGTCAGTTGACCGCCTTCCTTCGCAAATTCAAAGATGTTGGAGTATTGAGATCCCTGAAAGACCCCGACCGTTTCCCAGGTGCCGATCAGGTCGCCCTCCCCGGCACTTCCTGATGATGCGCCGCCCTTGGTTACCGTAAACGGCATGGTGCGCTGGCCGCCCATGTCAAACTTCCCGGAAATCGTCTTCCCTTTCAGCGTTCCGGAAAACATGAACGTTCTCTGCTGGCCGCGCATCGCTAATGTCATGGAAAAGGTCAGTTTCCCGTCAGCGGTGCATGCCACATTATCCAGAGCCCGGGTGCCGCGTTCAGATGTAATCTCACCGCCCACCGTGCCATTTTGCAACGTGAATGTCAGGCTTTGTTTGGACGCTCCCCTCGGTGTTTCCAGGGTACCGGTCCAAGTTCCTTCCAGATCCCGGGCTATTGGAGCAGAGAACACGGATACAGCGAAGCAACTACATGAAATCAGGGCCGCAGTGATAATATTAATGGGAGCACTGTGTCGTTGCATAGAAATTCTCCTTTTCACTGTTCAATATCTGTCATACCGGATTATACTATTTCCCCTCGTAATATTTACACAGGGTATTTCTTTCGGGGAGCTCCGCCCCGGATTTTTTCCTTCTCGGCATCGAAATACACCATTTTACCTTCAACGAAGGACTTTATCGCCATACTGATGACCGTCTGGATTTTATATCCGGTCCGCGCGTTGAGGACCGGTTCTTCCCTCGAGCGGACACAACGCAGAAAATTTTCCATATGGCTTTCCCGGCGTTCCGTCGTAACAGTCAACTCCGGTACAGCCTGCCACTCGCGCCTCCGCCAGCTCCATTGCGTATAATCGATATCCCGCCAGGTGCCGGTCAGGCCGGCATCTGCGCATTTTTCACGAAATCCGTCCATAAAAATGGGCTCGGGAAACACCGTAAAAGTATCAACCGATCGTTCGAAGGTTCCATGGGGTACCAGCCTGATAGTGGCTTCATGACCACGGATTAATCCCGGCACATGCACGGCATTCAGAATGGAACAACTGAACACCAGTTGGTTGCCGTCTTCATAATCGGCGGTGATGGTAAAAATATCCGATGTTTCAGTTCCCTTGAATAGATTGATACTCCCGGTACCGGTAACACGATAAGGGAACGGCGCCTGATCGCCACCCATAGCAATATGGACCGGCGCGATGTTGTGATACAGCAGATCACCGGCAATGCCGCCACAGGAATACTCCCAGTATTTTCGGAAGCGGAAAAAGCGGTCAATTCCGGCATCCCGGCCCCATTTGACATTTTTCGCCGGGCCAAGCCACTCTTTCCAATCGATATAATTATCGCCTTCGCCGTCCGGACCGGCCTCGGGGTCAATCCGGTAATCCCACATCTCCTCAATCGAGTTCCGATGATGAGATCCCTGAATCATCACCAGTTTCCCCAATACGCCCGATTTAATGATCTGCGCTGCCTGGTGCCAGTGTCCGCTTGATGTGGTCTGCGAACCAACCTGCAGAATGCGGTCCCGCTTGCTCACTTCTTCCTGGACATCCTTCGCCTCTTCAAAGGTCTGTGTGAAAGGCTTTTCGCAATACACGTCCTTTCCCTGCTTGAGGGAATCAATAGCCATACGGGAGTGCCAGTGCGGCGGTGTGGCAATCACTACAACATCCAGATCCGGGTGGGCAAGCAGGTCCTTGTAGTTGGAATACGCTGTACTCTCCGGACAGATTTCGGAGGTTTCGGTCAATCGTTTACGATATACATCGCAAATTGCTGTAATGCGGATATCGTCCTTCTGCTCCCCGATACGCATGATTTCCCGTAACAATGATTTGCCCCGGCCGCCGACGCCGATAAATCCGACATTCAGCCGGTCATTTGCACCCTGAACATTGTCAGGTATCAGTGTGGCGCCAAAACCTGCCGATGCGGTTTTCAGGAAAGCCCGACGATTCGCTGTTTCTGCACTTCTCATGATCGATATCCTTCTGTATATGCAATTGATTTATTTTGATATTTCCTCTTTTCAATATCTGTCATACCGGAGCGCACCACCTCTCAATCGGCGCATCGGCTGCTTTTCCCTATTGGATGGCTTGATTTCCGGCATTTGCGCCGCCATGTCATCATACAGGGCTTTCAGACGTCGTACAACATCCGGATGCGCTGCCGCCACATTATGCTGTTCTGCCGGATCAGCTTCCAGATCAAACAGCATCATCGCGCTCGGCGCATCCCCGCTGATGATTCCCGGATACGCGACCGGCTGAGCCTGTTCAGAGGGCGCAATAATGGTCACTCCGTCCGGTCCCCGGGGATCCAGCCATACGCCGGAAGGTTGCCTGTAAGCCTGCGGCGGGTGCACATGCAGCTTCCACCGGCCGCTGCGGACCGTCATTAATCGAACTCCGTGCATGGCAAATACCGCCTCATGGGGACTCCCGGCAGTGGCGGAGGTCAGAAGCGGCCAGATGTCGCGCCCGTCGATAATCCGGTCACCGGGTTGCGCAACGCCCGCGAGATTCAGTACTGTGGGAAAGACATCCATACTGCTGGCCACCGCATGATTGACCAGCCCCGCCGGAATGGCCCCGGGCCATCGCGCTATCATGGGAACATGGATCCCGCCATCCCAGGTGCGTGATTTCATACCGCGCAAACCGCCGGTGCTGCCTCCATACCACGGACCGTTATCGGAAAGAAACAGGATCAGCGTATTGTCATCCAGTTCGAGTTCCTCAATTCTCTCAAGAATGCGCCCCATGGAATAGTCCAGCTCCCGGATCACATCGGCATACAGATCTCCGGGTGTATCGGGCGTATAGAAATCCTCCGATGCCGCAAGCGGTTTATGCGGCATGGCATACGGCAGATAGAGGAAAAACGGCTGATTCCGCCGGTAATTGCGTTCGATAAAGTCGAGCGCACGATCGGTGTACTTCCGCGTCAGGTGGGCCTGAATGACCGGATATTCGACAACCTGCTCATTCTCAACGATTTGTACGGGACGCATATCATTCGAATACAATATGCCGTAATACTCATCAAATCCCTGCCGCCGCGGCAGGAATTTTTCCGTGTGTCCCAGGTGCCATTTCCCAATACAGGTTGTGCTGTATCCGACAGTTTTCAGAGCTTCTGCCAGGGTGATTTCGGAATCCGGCAGGCCCGCATGGTGAATCCCGGCATCGGGTGCGGGATTGGTCGTAAGTCCGTTCCGGAAGGGATAACGGCCGGTCAGCAGGGAGGCCCGCGAGGGTGCACAGTACGGTACCGTCACATAACAACCTGTCAGTCTGGCGCCCTCGTCAGCCATTTTATCAATATTGGGCGTGCTGAACGGAGATGGTTGCAGCCCGAAACAGGAGAGGTCTCCATACCCCAGATCATCAACAAAAATCAGGATAATATTCGGGCGGGATTCACTGCAGAGAGCCGGCGCGCTCCAGCACCAGCCAATGACCAGTAGCAGGCATAACAGCACCAGCGAATATATATGGTTCGTTCGTTTTCTCATCCGGTCTCCTTTTTACAGCATGTTTTTCATATAACAACGCATGTGTTAGTTGTGTACTAACCGGGTTTTGCATTCGTCAAAGGTAACAATCCGTATATCGATCGAATACCCCGGGATACGGGGTAATCTGGTACCGACGGGCATGTGGTCACGATACAGTTCGACAACGCTGCCATCTCCGCGCCGCACGTTGATGTTGTCCAGATACAGCAGATACTCGGCTTCTCCACTGCCCTTGATATTCAACCGAACCATTTTCGCATTATGGGGCGCCGAATTTGCCAGGCCCATAATCCGCCGCGCCCACCGGCCTTCCGCCTGGGGAAAACCGGGATAGACATTCTGTACAACACTGAACTGGTCCACCACCTCAGTGCCGACAAAAGGCGGGCCGCCGTACAGACCCGCCTTACGCGACGGCCGGTTGGAAACATCGACAAAATAGCCCTGCGATGTTGAACCGCGAGCAACCAGCATGTCATACTCCAACCGGGTTCCTCCATTGAGTTGCAGCGCTTCCATTTCCATCAATACGATCTGCAGCGGCCCCTCCCGGGCCGTTGCATCGCGTTTCACATGCACTTCAATAACGTGACCGCCGGGAGTTGCCGGAGCCGGAGCGGACAGCCGTATGGGGACATGTGAAGGATAGCAGGGCACGGCGGCTTCCCGGGCATCGAGCTGCTCCTCCAGTTCTCGCGCTATCTCAGGGTGTTGCGTAACAAGATTCTCGGACTCGGCGGGGTCCCGGGTCAGGTCGTACAACTCCCGCGATGTCCTGTGGCGGATAAATTTCCACCGGTCCGTCCGCAGCGCGTCACGGTCATGCCAGAGCCAGAAATAGGAATCACGGGGAGACTCTGCGCCGGACAACAGAGTTGCGCTCACGTCGCGCCCATCCAATACAAGATCGGGCGCTGCCTGTAGGCCTGAAAAATTAAGGAGCGTCGGAAAGAAGTCCTCAATACCGATAATCTGGTCGGTGGAATGTCCGCCGTTGATCCGACCCGGCCAGCGGATGACCGATGGAGACCGTATACCGCCGTCGTATACCGTGTGCTTTCCGCCACGGAATGGCATATTGCTGCCGAGCGGTGTCGCGCCGTTGTCGCTGGCAAACAGGACAATGGTCTCCCCGGCGATGCCGCGATCATCCAGCGACTTCAGGATGTTTCCCACTGCATCGTCCAGGGCGATATCCATGGCGGCATAAGTACGCTTGCGTTCATCGGTAATATCTGCCGGCACGCGTCTCAGATAGGTTTCAGTTGCCTGAATCGGGTTATGCACCGCCGTAAAGGATACATACAAAAAAAACGGGCGGTCACCGCTCCCGTTGATATAGTCCGCGGCATGCTGCGCGATAAGATCGGTCGTATAGCCGTCTTCCTGAAGAACCTGAGCGTTGTGGTACCAGTCAAGGTGCCCGATATTATGGTGACGATTGAGATAACTGTTGGCCGCCCCGAGATTCCCGATAAAATGCTGAAATCCCTGATCGTTGGGCGTCACACGGGCGCCGAGGTGCCATTTGCCGATAAGGGCCGTTGCATACCCCTTATCCCCGAACACTTCAGCAAGTGTCACCTCTTCGGACACCATAAAATTACCCTGTCCGGTATCATTGATCACATGCGGTCCGATGCCCGTGCGCGAATGATGGCGTCCCGTCAACAGCGCGGCGCGGGTCGGCGAACAGACCGGCATCACCATCACCGAACTCAGTTCGAGCCCCTCTGCGAACAGACCATCGATATTCGGTGTTGGAATGCTTCCGCCGTGACAACTGATATCTCCCCAGCCCAGGTCGTCGGCCAGTATGATAACAATATTGGGATGTTGAGTGGTTTTCCCGGAATTACAGGCAGCCAGCATACAGAATGCGAGCATGAAAACACTCAGCCTTATTCTGCTAAAAGCGCATGAAATGGGATGGAATATGTCCTGTTCTCGCATGTTTCTCTCCATATGAATGTACACGGATCAACACACATCAGTGCGATGCTGTGAACATCTTACCGCATCCGGTAGCCCCGTGCGGTTTCAGCTTCCAGGCGCAGTCGGGCGACCTGCCGGTAGGCCCCCATCGCCTGTGGGATGCCATAGAAAAAGTAGTCGCCCCTAGCGCGGCGGATTTCATAGGATCGTTTTTCAAGACGTTCCGCTGCCTGTTCATATTTCTCAACAGCGTTCTCTATCTTGTCGTAGTTATCGATAAAGGCCATTTTCTCGAGATACAGCGCTTCCGTGAACAGCTTCGAAATTTCAGCAAGATACCGCAGGCTTTCCACGGCGTCATAGACCAGTGAAAAATCTTCGGGCTTCATGCGGGGCTGGAGCATACGGGCACGGGTTGTGCTTGCTTCAGCCAGTGCCACTGCCCGCGCGCGGTCGGCAAGAATATCCGCGATCGGCCGGGTACGTTGTTGTACGACGTACGTAAAGCGAAGATCACGTATATTGTTCCGTAGCCGTTCATGCAGCAGTGTGCCGGAGGACTGGAACAGATCCAAAATAGTAGGATACCGGACACCGGCAGTGTAAAATTCGTGTGTTGTCAGTGGATTCTGCAAACCGCCCACCATATAATATTCGGTATCCTGCAGCCCCATGGTTCCGAACATGGGACAGTTGTGCAGAAACAAGCCCTTGCGGATTATCTCTTCGACCGGTTCGAGAACAGCTCGTACAGGTTTCACCAGTTCCGGCCCAAAGCGGCTGCCGATCCATTCAGCCCAGATGTCGTCCAGAGATATATCGGGATTCCAGAGCGAACGATAGGCTGTGTAAGCATTAACCTCCAGCAGTGTGCCCGGTACCCGTCCGAAATCATAATTTCCGGTCCGCTGAAATGAGCCGCGGATACCATATTCCATCGCTTTTCTTAGGTCCTGATAGATATAGCCAGGTGCAGAATAGGCGGCGGCTGTTCGAACGACATGCTCGCCGTCGCAGATGGTCCAGGCAATCGTCGAGAGAGACTCGCAGAGCCGGCGCCGGAGGTCCGCATTTCCAACGCTGCCAAACACGGGCTGGCCCGGATGCTGGGGGCCCGGGTGCAGGTCTACAATGTGCAGCATATCGTTGAACTCGTTCTGCAGAGCGGTAATCGGATCAGCAGGTCCTTCGCCCTGTTGAAAGACCAGCAGGCCTGCACCATGGTGAAAAAGCACAAGCTGTAAACCGCCCGATTTCTCCTTGACGAAGCGAAACGTTCGTTCCAGAATGGGCCAACTCCCTCCCTGTCCGCGGATTACGGAAAATTTCTGGGTGTGGCCATTCGTTTCTGCAAAATTCAGGAGGAAACCCTTGAGCTCAGGAAAAAGTTTTTTCGCGGCTTTAATTTCCGTTTCCACCGCACGCCAGAGCGCAGGATTGGAAAGGTCAACCTCATCATCTTCAGTAAAATACTCAGGGAATTTGTTGTGGTACTTCGTCTCTTCAAGCAGCGCATGGGGGCCGATACGCGGCACACGGTCTTCGACGCCGTCACCGTAAAAGAATTCATGGGACGTGGACGGCTCGTCCCGACGGCCGGTCTCTGCCGGAACCGGAAACAGATGGAGTGGATAGAAAAAATCAATGTCGTACAGTTGACATAATTCATAGATGCGCTGCATCGCATAATACCCACCGCCGGTGCCGAATGCTAGGTCGGCATACTCCGGATATCCCTGCGGCACAATCACCCGCCCGTTGCTTTGAAACGGGAGAAACATATTCATCCGCATCCACATCGCCCAGGAGAAATATTCCTCCCAAAAGTCAATGGTCTCCTGCCGGGACAGTTTGTAGGGCGTATGCGGATTCTGCGTATCCCCGCGAATGGCATAGTGGGGAACATCTTCGATGTTCAATTGTTCAGTGGATTCGCCACGACGCACGCGTTCGATTACTTCCCACAAACCATACAAACGGGAACGGCGCCGGTTCCCCGAAATAATAATTTTCCCGTCTCTGTCCTGCAACGCAAATCCTTCATCACCCAGCCTGCCTGACAGAGCATCATCATCGGGTTCGTCAACGATCCACTGAGCCTTATCGGAATGATCCACCACAGATCCACCGATGCGTTTTTGCAATCGGAGATTGACTGCATCCCGCATCGCAGCGTCTGTTTCAGCAATAAACACGGTAATCCGGGACGACTGCCCGGAACAGGCTGCAAATAAGAGGGACAGCGAAATCAAACAGATCTTCAGATATGAATGAAAATGTTTATGATGTGACAGGCTACGGAATCTTCGCATTCTGGTATCACCCAGTTTATGGTTGATAAAAATAATCCTTGCCCAAATCACCCATCGATTGGTGCTTTGGAAAATAACAAGTAACATGTTACATGTCAACTAAATAATTCACTCTGCCTGAGAAAGTTGACCCAAGTTGTAAATTAGCCTGTATATTTCGGCTCGTTGCAGCTGGATGCGGTTCGATAAAATTCCATATACTTGAAGAGAACTGTTATTATTGAACTGAAGGAGGAATCCCCGGGCAAATTTGATTACCGCCGTCTCAACAATCATGTTGAACATCATCTATAGTCGCATAAACAGATAAATCGAATACTTTAAATAATTCACTGTGTTACCATTCGAGCATGAAGACAAAAATACCATCAGAAAATAGTAAGGAGCATATCATATCAACGCTGCAAGAGATCGACCAAAAGCTTGATTACATCATAACGATGATCCGCGAGGAAGACCTCAAGTACCCCCATCACGGACACTACCTGGACGATTCAATTACTGATTCACGTAAAGACCGGTAGGCCTCGAGTCCCATTGTAATCCTGTTCAAACATCACATCAGTTTGCGGCGCGCCACACTGCCTTCAGCATGTCTGAAGTTGCCACCATTGCCGCCGCATTTTTTTGTACACGATAACCGGACATGATCCCGGTTTTATGTGAATTCGGCCGATTCCAGCCCTGTAATGGGTAAATCCGTCGATCCGCTGAGCCAGCAGGCTCCCCCCCATAAATCTCCCATTCTACACATTTTCCTGACCTTTCAGACACAGGAATATTCATGTCCTGCGTCTTTCAACTTCACAACGCACACAACCAAAGGAGGTATCACCATGCAAACAAACCCTGTAACAGATCAAACAAATCAACAACCGCTGTTCGTTGTCGCAACCAGTCATGTGGCACACGCACTCACCGAAGAACAACTCAACACCGCAGTCCAGCGACTTCGAAAGAAGGTGAAAACGCCCGACCCGGATAACCCGAACTTGTGGACCATCCGCATCGATGGACGCAAAATCTGGGGCATCCTGGACGAACGCGCCGGACCACACGGAGAGAACCTGTTCACGATCCTCTTCCCGGAAGACTATTAACAAAAAAGGAGGCAACCAACCATGACCACAATACACGTAACCCTCGAACTCTTCCAGTGACACATCAATGATGTTAAAGTCCACGAAAAAGAACACACCGCACAGCTCGCAGAACAGCGCTGGCTCAAAGAAAACAGAATCAAGAACCAGATCGATCGTGAGGCCAAGGCCCAGAATGGCAACGAATTTCAAGTATTCGAATGCACTATCAAGCCATAACAAAGAATAGCAGCAAAACCAATTTTTAAATCAACCCGCCCGCATACCAGCTGGTGGGATTTTTTATGCCCAAAACACAGAAAGGAATAATCAATGGAGCATCAAAACAACACAAACAACAACGCTGCCGTATCCGTTATCAACCAGCTCAACGCGGAATGCGAAGGCAGGTGGTCCTTTCGGATCATCGAACACGAGTTCCGTGACAACGAAATTATCGTTCTCGGAGAACTCACCATCAACAATGCGACACGACAGTGCTTCGGACATGCCACGATTGCATTCTACACCGACGATACAGCGCCTCCAAGCATGGCCGCAACTCTCGGAAACGCCGCAGATGACGCGCTCGTTCAGTGCGCGCACACCTTCGGTATCCAGGAACCCACAGCCAACAATAACAACGGAGCCACAACTGTAAAGGAGACCGTCGAACAAACCCCGCCCAATAATGGAAACGGGAATAGTGAACGCGTCCTCACGAACAAACAACTCGCTGCAATCTATGGCCTTGGAAAATCCAAGGGCCACTCGCAACAGGATATCATTCATTTGACACAGGAACGATTCGGCAAGGATCCCATAGACCTGCTGGTCACAGAAGCCTCTGAAATCATCGGCGACTTCATCAACAACAACGGAAAGGACACACAGTCATGAAAGACCACCTCAGCTACACACAGATCAACTCGTACATAATGTGTTCACTCAAGTATTATTTCCAGTACATCGCACAACACCCATGGCCATTCAAACCCGAAGCCCTCGTCTTCGGCACCGCCATACACTGCGCACTCGAACACTACTACCTGGGTCGAAAGGAAGACCGTGATGTACCGGTCGAGGAACTGCTGGCCATCTTCCAGGCAACTTGGGAGCACGAGGAATTGGACAACACGATCCAGTACAAGAACGGCAACACGGCCGAGAAACTGCTGCAGTCGGCACGCGCCATGCTGGAGATGTTCCTGGAAAATGTAAAGCCTGGCAAGGTACTGGGTGTCGAGGAGCATTTCTCTGTAGAGTTGATCAACCCGGCAACGCAGGAAACACTGGGCATTCCTATCGAAGGACGCATTGATTTGATCGAGGAATTGCCCGACGGTGTCATCGCGGTTGTTGATCAGAAAACCGCCTGCCGGCCGTACACCGCCGACAAGATTGCCCATGACCTGCAACTCACCGCCTACTCGTATGTCATGGCGCAGCAAGGTCACGATACCGACGACATGATTCAACGATTCGATGTGCTGCTTAAGAACGGTACGCACAAGTTCATCAGTTACCAGGCCCGACGCACCGAGCAGGATCACGTGCGATTCTTCAAGATTGCCAAGAGCGTTTTGAACGGCATCCAGGCTGGTACGTTTTTTCCCAACCGATGCTTCATGTGCAACGACTGCACCTTCGCAGAATCCTGCAAGCAATGGTAACCACCCCTGCCTGAATTCAACCCATTGAACCACAGAGGGTTGATTTCCCAATAGAATTAACATCTCACATCAACGAAGGGGAGCGATCCCATAACAACAGGATTGATCCCCTTCTTCATTGAATAACCGGAGGTATGCCATGATGACCAACACCATCGCCATCACCATCGGCTCGCACAACGGGCACATCATCGCCCGCGCAGACCGCGAAGCAGAAAGAACCGGAAAAGTACAACGACTCGATTTTGTCAGGATCGGCCGCACCATTGGCCGCATAATCCGCATCGAAGACGCCCACGATTATCTGAACGACACCGAAATCAGTCTGATCGGCGCCCGCTGCCTGAAACACGGCCGGGGCCCGGACGACAACACCCTTCAAAAACTCTACAAACGACTCACGATCGAACCCCTCGGCGAAGTACTCCCCGGCGGAGAACTCAGCGAATACACCGGGGGCATCGGGTACTTCGAATCCATCACGCCCGCGCACAGCAGTGAGCTCGCCCGCCTCTACCCCTGCCATCAAGGATTGGAGATCGGGAAGATCACGAGCGGATGGAAAACCACCCCCGTCCCGTTCAGGCTCAGCCTGAACAGCACCCTCACACGGCACCTCTTGGTGGTAGGCAAGAACGGGAGCGGGAAAACCAACTTCCTCAAAGAACTCATCGCATCCAACATCAGCCTTGAGGAACCCGTCGCCATGCTCGTCTTCGGCCACCCCGACCTGGGAGCGGACAACCCAAACGACAACGGCACGCGGGGCGTGGCAGCCATGGAGCACGACCGGGTCGTCACGATCGGATATGACCGGCCCATCAAGCTCAGCCCCCAGGAAATCAGCCTGTCGGACGTATACGAGCAGTTCCCGGACATGTCAACATCCATGCGCGACCTCTGGCACTACATGCAAACCCGGGAACCCACCACGTACATCCAGACCATGGCTGGGTACGACCTCAGCAACGATCCGCTGAAGCTCATACGGAATACGATCAAGGACAAACAAACCAAACAGAACAAGACCATCGGCGTCAGCACCGTCGCCACCATCGACGCGGTCTGCAAACAGGCCCGGATCCTGAACAACTACATCGACAGCCAGGCCAAACCCGTCGTAAGCCAGATCCTCGCCGACCTGAAACGCGGGAAAACCGTGCTCGTCAACACGTTCAACATGACCGAGTACTACCAGGGACTGTTCATCAGGTTGCTTCTGGGACGGTTGCAGCGGGCGGGCAAGCACGCGATGCACAAGGGCATCCCCCAGCGCTTCTTCGTCATCATCGACGAAGCCCAGCACTTCCTCAAACGAGCCGGGAGCAGCATTTCCGAGTTCGTCATGGAGTGCCGGAAATTCGGCGTGACCCTCCTGCTCGCGACGCAGACGCCGAAGAGTATCCCGGACAGCGTATACGGGCAGATTTACTCGACCATCGCCTTCCACCTGAACCGGGCGGATGCGCAAACCCTCATCGAAGCAGCGCCCAGCCTGGCGGACGTCAAGCACGTGATTCTGCAGCCGCCGCTCAAGCGCACACTGGGAATCGCCGTAGTGCAGGCATTAGGTTACCCGTACCCCGCCGTGATCCGCGTACCGCGCTTCGAACGACGACTCGAAAACAAACAATCACAGGAGGTGATCTCATGAACGAACAAGAATTCCAAAACATCATCATACCAGCCGCGACCATCAACGGCCCGGACGGCCCCCTCGGCACGGTCACATACCGCATCGAACAAGAAGAGGATCAATGGTATCTGGACGGCACGATCAAAACACAGAACGGTGATTTTCAAGATCGGGTTCTCCTGGAACCCGAGGATATCATCGATGTCATCGACGGCACCCTCGATGTGGATCAGTACTGCCAGGACGAAACCTTTCGGGAACACCAGGAAGAACTCGCACGGCGATTCGGCGTGCGCGTCACGACCGCGCACCCGCGGGAGACGATCCGCGTTCAGATCGGCCCCTACATGCGCCAGCAGCACGTGACGCGAAAGAACGGGAAGAACTACCTGCAAATACTCACCGAAACAATAACGAACACACAACAGACGATCGAAGTCCCGGAACACCTGCAAGTAGAAAGCCCCCACGGGTACATCCCGGACGAGGTCGTACTTGCCGGCACCCTCCAACGACTCCACGAAGGACAACCCTGCACGACCATTATCGGACCCACCGGCAGCGGAAAAAGCGCGATGGCACGATACATCGGCGCACAACTGAACCAGCAGGGCTATGCGGTCCACATCATCGACGCGAACAGCCGCCTGGAAGGCGACCGGCTCTTCGACCGGGACGACTTCGATGCGAACGGCACGTTCATCTTGGAAGGCGTGCTCTGCACCCTCGCCCGGGAAACCAAAAAGCAGGGATTGAAGCTCCTCGTCGTACTCGAAGAGTATAACGCGTTCACGGATGAGACGCGGCGTGAGTTTTACCGGCTCTTCAGCGACCAGGACCGGTACTACCCCATCCAGTCCAGCAAAGACAACAAGGTTGTGGACCAGGTGGACTTCAGCCACGTCCAATTCCTCATCACCGCCAACCCGCTCAGTTCAGACAAGTACCTGACGGATGACCTGAAACGCCTCTCCAACGCGGAGACCAGGCGCATGGTGATTCTCTACCTGGACTACGCCCAGGACGACCAGACGATCAAACGCATCCTCGACTCCCTTATCCAACGTAAACCAGGGTATCCCATACTGGTGGAAGCGGATCGGGAGTTCGAGCGCGCGATCAACTGGCAACTCGGCATCGATCTCTTCAAAGAGCTCAACCGCAGAGGCGACGGAGAAACCCTCGGATACGACGTGGGATACACCGCGGTCGCGGACATGCTCTGGACCGCAACGCTCCGATCGCACGAGCCGAACAACCTCGTCACGGCACTCAGCGAGCACATCCTCAACGGAATCCCGGACGTAGGCATCCGTACCGTCGCCGCGGACCGGATCCGGCAGGCTGTCGGCGTGGACATTCCTACGGAACTCATCACCCGGGACGCATAAACCACTCACCACACAAGGGGAGCCATGCCGGCAAGTGGTGGCTCCCCCATCAGGAGGTAACAGACCATGGTCAACGTATCCATCGAAAAACTCCCTGCGTACGTGCACCACTACGTGCACCGCGTCATCGGGCTGAATGTCACCCTCACAGACTCGTCACAACCCTGCATGATCAAATCAAAGAAACCGGAGATTCAGCTCCCCATGACACCGGAAAGCCTCGGCGCCTTCCTCGGCGAAGAATTCGCAGAACACGCGCCGGTCGAGCTGGTATTCGCAATCGTCATCGGCCTCGCCTACCACGAAGCCGCCCACCTATTGAGTGGCGAAAAAAACACGCGACCGCATCTGCTGAATAACATCATCTGCGACAGCAACGACTTCAACACCGTCCCCACCCGGTGGAAAGGCAGCATGCCCTTCACCATCAGCCTCATGAACACCACGTACAAGCGCGCCACGGATCTCGTGGAGCTCCCGTTAGGCACCAGGGAGAACCAGCTCCAGGCGCTTCTCCACATGGCGATCACGTATTTGCGCAAGCTTCGTATCAAGGATAACGGGAAGGATGTGCGCAGCTTGGCAGCGGATCACCCGCTCACACCGTACTTCGAGCGGATCAAGTCCATCATGCGCACAGCGCGAAAAGCACTCGTAAAAGAACGGCCTCGGCTCGTCAAACAGCTCTACAAGATACTGGAGGAGTTCTGGGATAATACCAAGGGACAGGGGAACGGTCAGTTGCTGGAAGAAGCTCTGCAGGACAGACAAGCAGAAGTCATCGTGATCCTCACCGGCCAGGATGCCCGGGATCTCGGAAAAAAACTCAAGAAAGCCGGCAGACTCCAGAAGATCACCGGAGAACTCAAGCGAACCGCAGTGATAGTCGCCATCTTGGAAGCAAAGGAAGAACAACAAAAAAGCGCAGAAGCGCTCACACGCATCAACGAACACCCGGAACACGACACCACCCTCAACCTGGAAGAGAAGCCCACGACCGCATCGCCGGTCCCGATCAACCAGGGCATCGCGCGGCAACTCCGGCGTGCCCTGCAGCCGCTCCTGTTTGAGCGTGCACTCGCACGGCGCAAGCCCAGCATTACCGGCATCCGATTTGCGCCGGCACGATTCCACGAAATTAAAACCAACCCAGAAGCGCCCCGCATCAGGAAAGACGTGCTCAGAACAGGGCGGGCCACCATCGAAACGCTCTTCATTCTGTGTTTCGATCGGTCCGGAAGCATGGGCGGTGACAAAGAACAGGTCTGCAAAGAAATCGCGGGCACCTTTTACCAGGCCTTGCAAACCATCCCGCAGGCCCGGTTCGTATTGCTCGGTTTCGACGACCATGTCAATGTCATCATTGACAGCAAACACGGTAGTCTGCAGGATAACCTGGCACGCATCAGTAACGGACTCACCGCCCGGGGCGGGACAAACTTCCCCCTCGGGCTCTACCACAGTCTCCGGCAAGCCGAGCGCCACCCCGGACATCGGAAGGTGGTGATCATGCTCACCGACGGCGCCATCCACGGCCAGTTCAGCCTGGAGGACCTGCTCCTGTATGCCAGACACCTGCACACGGAAGTGCTCACCATCGGCGTGCACGGGAGCGACAAAGAACAATTGAAAGCACAACTCGGACGACACAGTGTCGTGTACGTGGAAGAAACTCAAAAACTGCCGGAGGAAATCAAACGCCTCGCCACGCGATTGGCCTGAAACAACAAGGAGAAACCGCTATGAAGCGACGACTCGCCACCATCATCCTGTGCATTTTTACCGCATGGATCTTCATCAAAACCACGATCAGAAAAGCCATCCTCACCGTGGAAGTCTCTGGATTACCACAACGATTCCAAGAGCACCTGCAAACAGCCAGAGACGTCCTGCACGACCTGTTCTTCGGCACAGGCCCACCCGAACTGGAATACTATATTCGGGAAGCAGCCCTGCGATACGAAGTAGATCCGGCCCTGATCCGCGCGATCATCGCAGTGGAATCTGGCGGCAATCCATATGCTGTCAGCCGGAAAGGCGCCATTGGGCTCATGCAGCTCATGCCGCAAACCATTAAGGACTACCACGTCACCGACCCGTTCGACCCGGCACAGAACATCCACGCCGGCACCAGATACCTCAGGCGCTTACTGGACGAATTCCAGGATCTCGAGCTCGCTCTCGCAGCCTACAACGCCGGCCCGGAAACCGTAAAAGTATATTGCGGTGTTCCACCCTACCCGGAAACCATCACCTACATCCAACGCATCAAAGCGAGGTTACCCAACCAGTAATCCCGCATACGTCGCCCCCCACACTTAAAAGGCAGGGGCTCAACAGAGCTCCTGCCTCTCCCCACCTTCACCTCAAAATCCCAATACTCAACTAAGTGTTTACGACCGCGTATCAGTGCGCATCAAACGTTCAACCGACGACCGAATCAACGCAACGTGTGACTCGGTAAACCGAACATCCAATCCCACTTGTTGATGCGGCACCGTATCCTCCAATGCCAAGCGATACAACCACTGCGGATCCACCTCGAGCATTGCCGCCGCTTCCTTCACCGAATATTTTTTAATCTTCGCCATGACAGTCGTACACAAATACTGGATGCGTGATTGATTCCTGCGACGGATAATTGTAGTGAATCTTAACATCTTATTCACTATCTTTTTCAAATTCTTCGTGCTGATCACTTTGCATCTGCAACCTGGAATCACTTATGAAGACGTACATCAAAAAGGATCTGGTCCGCATGGTCGCCGCCAAAACCGGCCTAACGCTGGAACAAGTCGCCCCAATCGTTGATGGCGTCTTCAAAACTCTCTGGCTCATCATGGCACATGCCAACCCGGAAATTCGCATTGAAATCCGAGGATTCGGAGTCCTCGGCGTCAAAAACACCAAAGCAAAACCCAAAGCACGCAATCCCAAAACCGGTGAAATTATCTTCGTGCCACCCCACAAGAAAACCTTCTTCAAAGCAGGCAAACTCCTCAAGCATGACCTGCACCAACCACTCGCGTGTAAAACCGATCTACCCAATAGCGAGAACCCAGAGTAACGCTCTCCCCCTAATCCTTCATATTCTTTTTCTCCCGATTGCTATCTCACCTGAGATTTTCTGGTGCCTGACAACAGGAAATCTCAACCATATGATTGAGATGGAGGAATGCCAAAATGATAGCAGCAGAAAAACTCAAAACCAATATCCCAACAGGGAATCTCGTATACCAACCACTGACACCGGCCAGGAGAACAATAACTCAGGAAGAAAGCTTTGAAATAATCGTCCAGGAAGTCATGCGACGTATCCGCCTGCAAGAACAGAGAAAAGAGGAAATCAAATGGCTGGCCGAACACCAGGAATACACGTGGTAACCGATACCTTTTAAAACCAGTAACACCTCACTATCCTGTAAAATGTATACAAACAGAACCTCCGTCATACAGGATCGACTTCCCACAGCAACAGAACTCCAAAGAATCAGGCACACCATCCACATGCTCCACAAATCAGAAGCACACGTGCAGCACAGGCTACACCAGCAGGCTGAACCAACCATTCTCGCCGATACCCAACGCCATACCCAGGAGATCCAGGCCGGCTGGCAACAACTCCACACTCAGGTGATGGCCCTTCCTGACAATTACTTCGACAAACAATCACTCTATGAACAAGCAATCACAGGCTTACAGTTGAGCCAGGCGCTTATCGCTCAGATCGAGGCCCATACACTGTTTCCATAACAGAATACTGCGGGTAATACCGGTCAAAATCATACCCCCCCGCAACAGAATTCTTATTGTGTGACTGATTAATTCGGAACTCCAGATCAGCCGTTCTTTGTTTGAGCAGGTGATACATCCGATTGAGCAGCGTCGCTTGGTAATTCCCCTGCAGGTCTGACGCGGATAGTTGCACGACCGACTTCTCTAACGGCTCATCCGGTTGATGATGCGTTTGCTCGACGTATTCAATATACAGTCCATACGCTGGCACACTAAAGGAAGGACACCAGTTGCTCTGAGCATCCTTTTCAGGCAGCAAGACCGTCGGCCGATACTGGTACCGGATCCCGGCATCATCCAAGACACGGGCTACGCGCTGTTCTTCCTCACACGCATAGGATGGCTCCGTTACGGCAAGATTATTGGTTTGCATTGTCATACGACCACCTCAATACAAACAATGAAGGATTGGAGCATTCATATATTTTTCGGTGTTTCAAGCGATACCTTTATAAAGGAGTGCGTCTAACAGGTGGAGTGGAGTTAACACGTGCAACCAATACCATGGATCTCACACACTATCTCTCGGAACGTCGCAGCAGTTTCACGGAACAAGCGAAAACAGTCAAAGACTACCAGATTTTCGACTTCAACTATGTCCCAAACCAACCGCTTGTTCGCGAGGAAACCCGGCAGATCATCGATGCGCTTGTCCGGTATGAGAAAACTGACATCCCGACAAATCAAGTCATCTTCGGCGCCCGGGGCAGCGGAAAAACACTCACGCTGAAATACTTGACTAACCTGTTCGAAACCGATTCGTCCCTGCGTATTCTCTACGTGAATGTCCGATACTATAGTACATCCTTTAAAATCCTCGCCCACCTCCTCAATGTGAACGCGCGGGGCACATCGCTGGCAGAACTCTACGACCGGTTCAGAGCTACGTACCTTGCCAAGACCATCGTCGTCCTGGACGAAGTCCACCTCTGGGCGCCCAAAGAACGCCAACGAGAACTCCTATACTTTCTCTCACGGGATAAGCACAACTACCTCGTCGTCATGCTCTCCAACGACCCTCGCTTCTTAAGTGAGATAGATCAAAGCGTGCGCTCCACGCTGCAGCCTGAGCTTCTACACTTCCGGAATTACGATGCGATAGATATCACGAAGATCCTTGATGAAAGGGCAAAACAGGGCATCCGTCATCCAAATCACACAGTGAACCAGCAGATCGCCGCACTCACGGTGAGAGAGGCGAACTCTGATGTGCGAGTGGGGATCAAGGCATTATTCTATTGGGCCACGCAAGGCCGGCGGAACCTGCAACAGTGCTTTGATAATGCGCGGCGAGATATTTATGTGGACTTGATCGTCGACTTATCTGACACGAATCTGCTCATTTTAAAAGCGGTCACTCTGGTGGCTGACAAATTCGCGAAGAAAGTATATGCGGCGTATGTGAACCTGGCCCGCCAGTATCAAGAAGTGGCGTGCTCATACGTGCATTTCAACAATCAATTATCCTATTTGCAATCCTTGGGATTGGTGATGTTGCTCTCAACCAAGATCAATCGCACGTATGCGCATCGTGTAAATCTGCTGTGCAGTGCGGATATTGCCCGGCAGGTCTATCAAATCCGGTTCCAGTAGCCAGAACTTAGTCGCTCTTAAACTGCGCGCAGTTTTCGCGTCAGCGATTCTTTCTCTTTCCTTGACAATCAAAATATTAGTATTATCACTCTCGAGTAGAGACGCGTTTTGCTGGTACTGTATAAGTATTTTTACGTGAAAACTCCACACGGTTTACTCTTCTATCAATCTTCCTATCCTTATTTTCCATTTCTATTTTCTCTATCCTTCTACTCTATCCTACCAACTGATTCCTCCTATCCAATAACCAGTATCAACAACTCAACAACAACAGAACTCATAGAACACTCAGCAACAGCGTTAACCGACAGGTTTCGCTTTTTCCACGACTTTTACTTCCCGCTTCTCATCTTTAATTTCGCGCTTCGTGTACTTCTCAAGCTTTTTCTCAAGCTCTTCTAACTCCTGCATAGCCTTTTGCACATGACGCTCCCACTTGATCGCTTCATCCACCCAGGACATGGCATCCTTTTGGCGCTGCGCCTTCAACGCCACGACCACCATCTTCACGGCATGCGTGAAATGACGATCATACTTACCGATCGCATCCTCTAGCTCCAGGATCTTTTTCTCCGCGTTGAGCTTCTTCCATTCATCCCGCAGCTCATCTTCAATGAGTTTTCGCGCCTCTGCTGACATTTTATGGTATTCATCACGGAGTTTGTCAAAGTGCTGGTGATCAAACGTTGCCAGCTTTTGCACGCGCTGCTTCAAAGCTCCAAGGATCTTGAGTATCTGGTGTTCTTTCGGCGCAAGTTGCTCCATTTTTTGAGCGAGCAAATACTGCCCCTTCGCTGTCGCGCCGAATTCCTCGATGAGTTTTCGCATCTCCTGCAAATCTTCGAGCATCTGCTTAGACGTCTTGTCAGCAACTTCTGTGATCTTCTCCAGCCGCGCCTTGATGAAGTGTTTCTCGTTCTTTTCCGCATGGATCTGATCGAGCATCTCCTGTGGCGCCTTTATAGACTTCTTCGCCAACTCCTTCGCGCTCTGAAACAATGACTTGTCCCCCTTTGGAGGAAGCAAGAGCTTGACAACCTTGACGATTGCAATCATGACCGCCACCACTAACACGGCATGGAGCCAAGACATGTATGGGTTCGACATCATCCATGCAAAAAACTCCGGGGTGATCGCACGAATCGAAAAGTATGTGATGATCAACGCGATCGATCCGGATCCGGCAAATCCCATCCCAGCCATCTTGATTGCCTGGTATACAAACACCCCGACTAAAAGAATGAACACGACCGCGGCGAGCACGCCGAAGCTGCGGAGGCTGAATCCCAACTGCGCTTCAGTAATGGATAGCCCGATCGCCATGATAAAGCCGATAGCAGAGACAACCATCTTCCCACCCCGCCCCTCAAATCGCTTGCCGAGCGTCGCCTGGCTTAATCCAACGAACAATATCGCATAGATCACGAAATCAATGATTGATGAGTACGTGTCATACGTTTGCGAGATGTTGATGCCAATGAAGGGTGCAAAGATATCGTCGAGTAGGTTGGACTCCCCTGCCTGCACGGTGGCTGCCGGCAGGGTAAGTGCTAGTATGAGTCCCAAGATCTTCTGGTAATTGATAATTGTTTTCACTGGGTACTCAAGAGGCGTCCTCCTTTATAAAACTATCGACGACTCGACTTCCCCTTTCTTCGCGGAAGGAAAAAACAGTATTAATTCCTAGCGATTCTAAACGTTATAAGAATGAAGAGGCCCCAAACAATAGAGACAGCAGAGATCTTCCATCAGAACGAAAAAAAATGCCTCTGAAGGATTAATAACTGGGGTGCCTTACCGGTTCTCTCAATAGACGGATGATAACTGCCAGAACCAACGGTTTGGATGAAAAACACAACGGAGGTCACCATGCAAGAACATACGAGCAATCACTGTGTAGAATCAGCGGCTCCTGTGCAAAAAGGAGTGCTTGTCTACCTCTTCAAACTCAACGGGCAGGGGCAGATTGCAACGATGCTGCTCCTCAGGCGAGCTGAGAACCAAAAGGATAGTATCATCAGCGGTAAAATCAAACACGGCGAAACTCCCTTGGATGCCGCCCTACGAGAAACACGCGAAGAAACCGGCAACAACCCGGTCAGCATCTTCAACACCGGCCTGACGGAGTTCATCAAATACCAGCGATACATGCTTAAAGCACATCTCTTTACCGGGATAATCGCATACGACGCCGCAATCACCCTGAATCAGGAACACATCGGCTACGCATTTGTGCCCGTCCCAATGGCGGAAGAACAACTCGAATACCCGGAACAAAAAGAGAATTTTAAAAGATGCTTGGAAGTAGCGATCACCCTGCTAAACACAGAGAATCCTATTGATTATTCTATCAATTCCAACATTCCGCCAGATTATCAAAAAAACCACATTAAGAAGCGCACAAATGCACCATGTATGCCGGAGAGAATAGGCATATTCAACAATTAAGCTCAACAAATCACATCGAATAGCAAACGTGACAAAAGTGGAGGTTAGCACCATGGAATGGAACGGAGGAGTTGCAACAGACGCGAAAAAGCCCATCCCCGCGGGAACGTATGACGCCATGGCAACCAAGATAACCGAAGAGGAGGGAAAATTTGGCCCCATGCTCAAGATTGAATTCCAGATCTTCACCAGCAACGAATTCAATGAACACACAGTCAGTGGTTTGTGCTCCCCCAATATCAATCCTGTGTCAAAGTGGGGGCGCTGGATTGCAGCTATTACTGGCCAACCGATCCAACCTGAAAAATTCTATCCCCCAGACCAGCTGTTGAACCGTGACTGCCGAATCGTGGTGGAAAACACGACATCCAACACGGGGAGAGTCTTCGACAACGTCAAAGACGTTCTGCCCCCGCGAAAACGCCCAACGCAGGAAGCAGGAGGTCCGCTCTAAACACTCAAGGAGAAGAAAATGGCAACAAAATCAGCTATTGAATGGACAGGATTCACGTGGAATCCAGTCACTGGTTGCGAGAAAATTAGTCCGGGATGCAAGCACTGTTATGCAACCCGCCTCGCAAAACGCTTAAAAGCCATGGGGCAAGTGAAGTATAAAAACGAATTCAAGCCGACAATGCATGACACGGCCCTATACGAACCGATCCGTATTCGGAAAATCCAGACTTTCTTTGTGTGTTCGATGAGCGACCTGTTCCAGGAAGTAGTCCCTCTATCATTCATCCAACGCGTTTTTGAAATGATGAATCAGGCTCGACAGCATACCTACCAGGTCCTCACTAAACGCTCAACGCGTCTCCGAGAACTCAACCCGGACCTGCAATGGAACAAGCACATATGGGCGGGTGTCAGCGTGGAAAACCAGGAGTACGCGCACCGGATTGACGACCTGAGAGCAACCGGCGCTGCCGTCAAATTCATTTCGCTCGAACCCCTCCTCGGCCCGATACCGGATCTGGATCTGACCGGGATCGACTGGGTCATCGTCGGAGGCGAATCAGGACCAGGAGCTCGCCCTATGAATCCGGACTGGGTCAGGGACATCAGAGACACTTGCGTCGCGACCGGTACCCCCTTCTT
>FLOH01000947.1_pt1 | contig 49986 bp, 64 predicted proteins | sample 756751 | NCBI WGS metagenome assembly FLOH01 (sample SAMEA4026879, study PRJEB14308) | marine metagenome | biome: coastal water; material: water | depth 74 m | reverse complement strand
AACCCACGGGGAAATTTTTCCCTCTAGGTCTTGACAAAAAAGCTGGGGCGACCTGCGTTTGCGGCTTTGTACGGCACTTGCCCTAATCAAATTGTGGTGGTGTTGAGGTGTGGCGGTGTTGAAATACTTGCCCTAAGTGGTGACATGGTGCTATTACGCTTCATATCACTACAGCAGGCGGGGTCAATATGCAGGTACAAGTTCAGCAGGCGGGTTCTAGTATGGGTGTCTTGGGGTTGTTTGGGGGGCACGCACCTGGTCTGTCTTCTCAGATCACCCTTCTGGACCCCGGAGCTGCGGGCGCCCCTACACTAGTGGGCACCTTGGTTCTGGCACCGGACATCACGGCTCAACGGGATGCCAGACAGCAGATCAAAGAGCAACGGAAGCTCTACCGACAGCAGCGTCTTCGTCGTCGGCGGTATCCACGTGGCCAGGTGATGCTGTGCTTCCGTGCCCCACCTACTACGCGGGTCTCCACTGCGCCTATGACTGCAGCGGCACGGAAGGCGAACCCTACCTATGGGCTGTTGTCTGGCGGTGGTATTGACTTGGCTTTGCGGGGTCATGAGGTACGGAAGATCTTGTACAAGTGCTTCGGCCACAAGATGGCTGCCGGGGGGCACGACCCTGAGCTTGTTCTATCTGAGGTATACAAGGGATTGCTGGTCCGCAATAACGGCAAGTGCCCTTGGGACCCTGCCAAGAGCAGTTTTGGTCATTACGTGTACATGGTGTGTAGTGGGGTGTTGGTGAACTATCACCAACGTCAGCGTCGCCTGCAGTCACGTGAGCAGGTAGGTCTTCGGGTCGTTGTGGATGGGTCTCTACGAATGGTCAACGTAGGTGATGCAGAGACGTCTGCGGTATCTGACAAGAAGACGGACTTGGGTGCCATCCGGCGGACGCTGTCTGATTGTGTGACGTGGGTAGCAGAGCGTTCTGGGTATACCCCTGCGGTCGTTGGGCAGGTGTTAGACCTACTAGCCGCCGGCCATAAGCGTACAGCGGTAGCAAGGCAGCTAGGTGTCGGTCAGGCCCTCTGCAATAAGGTGTGGCACACCTCCCGAGAGTTTCTAGAAGGTGGTGCAGAATGTGGGCAGAGCGGGCTTGCCTAAATGGTTCTGTGTGGTATGGTGTGGTAGGTATGACTGGGGGACAGACGATGAAGACGACAATGACAGTGTGGCAGCTACCGGTGGCGCAGAAGTTGGCGGGGATGTTGGCGGGGTGTAGTCGTCAGGCGGCCCAGCAGCAGGTACGTCATGGTTACTTGAAGTGGTTGCGGGCTCACTACCGTCGAGAGGTGGTGGCAGGGGCTTCGAAGTATGCGGGGCGCACGTTGTCTGAGCGTCATGGTGCTTATGTGGCGAGTGTACGGGAGTCGTTGCTTGCTGAGGTACCTGTTGGGGGGAAGCGTCGGGGTCGTCCTAGGGTCACAAGCAAGTGGGGTCCTGTCAGCTTGGCGAAGGTGTTGTGTGTTGGGGTTGAGTCTGGGGACACGTTGGTGACTGTATTTGAGCGATGGGCGGCAAGTGAGCTGGCCCGTTTGCTGAAGTTGGTTCAGACGGCCAAAGAGAAGGCTGCTGCTGCGGGCAAGCCTTTGAAGAAGGTGGTGCATGCGTTTCTCAACGCTGTGTACCCGCCTTGGGCGCGTGCATCTGTAGGCTGGGGTAGTCACTTGTATGGCAGTGGCTATCGTGAGGCACAGGATGCCCAGGTGTTTGCTAGCTTGGGTCTGTGATCTATTAGTCTTCGAGCCATCCTTCTAGGTGATCTGACTCGGCATCGGATGCCATCTGTGCTAGTTCGTCTAGTTCGGTGTCCTGTAGGTCTTGTGCGGGCAGTCTGGTGTCATCCCAGGTGTGGCTCAGTGCCCTTAGCACGTTCGGACCTGTCCCTGCCGTCTCGGTCGGTTTGAAGACTCCGACCACGACCTTTGAGGGGCCGTTTTCGCGATAGACTTCAAGTTTGACACGCCATAGGCGGTTGCCATCGGCACCTGTGATCTGTTCAGTGTGGTTGATGCTCATGTTTCTCCTATACGTTCAGTTGTGGCCCCAGGAAATCTGGGTTCCTGGTCATGTTACGGTTGTCGGCGGGCCAAACTAGCCGTTTGTGTAAAGTCAAGTATTTAGGGGTCAAAAAGTGTGGTTTGGGGTCCATGTTTTAGCCAACATTGGCCCCAATATCCCCGTTGGGGCTTTCTACGGGCCATTTGTGGGCACTTGGTAGAAATACTAGGGCTGCGGAAGGTGTTTTTGGGGCTATTTAGGGTGTTTTTTGGGCTATTTAGGGTGTTCAGAGGGCTCTTCGAGGGGTCCTAGGAGGCCTCTGAACGTCAGGGATTCGGGCCAGGTCTCAGAAGTGGGTTCTGTTGGGTGCTTGCAGACCCATAGGTTGCAGTTGGCCCAGTATGGCCTGGTCTGCCCAACCAGCATCACGGGTAGATCTGTGTATGGGCTGCCTGGGGCAAGATACAGGTAGATGCCGCCTGGCTGGATGTCATTGTCTGAACGGAAGGCTCTTGGGTCTAGGCCGGGCGGGGTTGGTATCTCCCGCTTGGGCCCTCTGAGTCCCTTGATTGCTGGGGTCGATATTTGGATCGAGCCGGTGGCTGGATCTGTACCTGGATCTGTACCTGGAGCTGTACCTGGAGCTGTACCTGGAGCTGTACCTGGAGCTGTACCTGGCTCTTCCTCCATCGGCACACTTTTCCGTATCTTTTCTGAACGTGACACTGAGGGGCCTTCGGGCGGCTCAGGCAAAAGTTGTGGAGACACCTCAGCAGTAGGTGTGGCTGTCAGATCAGGTGCTGGTGCCTGAGCTAGTGCTGCAGTACCAGGTACAGCCCTAGCTAGCATGTCCTTGCGGTCTTGTTCATTCAGGTCGTAGCTGATGCCATTGGGGCCGAACTTGATGATGGCGCCTGTGGGCATGGTCACGTTGATGCGACCTGTGGTGGAGACCCCAGCTATGGTGGCTGTGACGGCACCAACGCAAACGGGGTCACCTACCGCCAATGCAGCAAGCCACCCCTTGCGCTTATCCTTCGCTGCCATTACTTGGTCACTTTCTCCAGTTCTCTACGGAAGACTTCAACGATCTCATCGACGGAGACTTCGCCGGCCTTGATGGCTTCTTCGATGCTACCACGGGGCAGCGTCTCGTCTTCCTTGCGGTCGTAGTACAGGAAGTTGTCTAGTAGGTCTGAAACCTCGGCGATGATGAATTCTCTACGTGTCGCCATCTTCGTCACCCTCTGGAAAGGCGTCGTTCCATTCTTGGGGCGTGACGCCCGTGAGCAGGAACTCCCGTTGATCTGTATCGCAGTAGGGGAAGGCGTCTTGGATGAGTGGCCGGTTCGCCTTGAAGTTATCCAACTGCGCCTGAGTGCAGGGCACTTCTAGGGTGTGGGTCTTGCCTGAGAACATGCTTTTGCGTGTCACTAGCATCGTGACTGCCTCCTAGAGCTGGATGGTCAGCTCGGTGACTCCCCAGGGCGAGAAGTCGTGGCTGATGATGAACTTGCCATCGACAACCTTGATGGTGATGGTGTAGCCGTTGGTGCGAACCATGGTGCACTCCCTGGGGCCGATCACCGGCCCCATCACTTCTGTTACGGTTGAGGGGGCCTAGACCTAACCACGGACGGTGACCCGCTTGCCACGCTTCTGGTTGACACCTTCCCGGCGATGCCGGAAATTCAACAGCTCATTGAGCTTCTTGGTCAGTGCTGCTGGCAGCATTCGCAAGTCACTGGCGTACACACTGTCATCGAACAGGGTGGTCACATACTGTGCCCCAGGCCCTAGACCTACACCTACCAAGTGGATACCAGCATTGCGGCACTGCTCAATCTGCCACCGGATGACAGGCTTATGGCTGTAGTCGGGGGCGCCATCGGTCAACACAAAGATCACCCGATGCCCCTCCGTACGCCCGTTCATTGACGCCATAGCATGAGCGATGCCATCGGCCATCGGTGTCCCGCCCACTGCCCGCAAGTTGTTGAACCGGTACCGGACATTCGTGAATCGCTCATCAAACCGCTTGAAGATGTCATAGGTGATGCCAGTGTCGCGGTGATACTGGTACGCCTCCTTGCCGGACACGGCGTCATAGCCATTGCCATTGCGGAAGCCCACCACCTGAGTAGCGACCCCCAACTTGTCCAAGGGCTCCACCAAGGCCACTAGGCCTTGGCTGGTCAACCGCAGACGACCCGCCATGCTGCCGGACTCATCGACGACAATGGCCGCCGCCATGCTGGTATCCACAGCCTCATCGGACTGCTGATAGGCGTGCTGCGGTGCCCGTCCGCCCCGCATCGTGATCACCGTGTTGGTCAAATGCCGTGGACTGAGTCGCTTGCCCTTACGGACGCCATGCTCAGTGCCGACCATTTCCGCCTCACGGACCATCTGGCGGAGCTTGGTACGCAGGACCGTACATTCCTGCCGCACACTGGTTAGCAGGTTGGCTGTAGCTGCATCATCACTGGCCCGACCCCGGCTGCTGCTGGACACCAAGTTCTCCACGTCATGTTCTGTCGTGTAAGGGCGCCACGGCTTGCAGCCATAATCGACACCGGCCTCCACCTGTGACCAGGCATCGTGGACGGCGGTGGATAGGGCCTCTGTCCAGCCTTTCACCATCTCCCCGTCCCTTCGGGCGTCTTGGAGGACGCTGAGGGCCACGTCATTGTAGTTACCCTGATGCTCCGACAGGTCATTGTAGTGACCTCCCGACCCTACGGACAGGGTGCCCTCGCCCATGGGATCGGCACGCTTGTCATCATCGCCCTCTTCGTATTCCCATTCCTTGGCATCACCACGGCCGGACCCCTTGGAATCGCCCCCCTTGCCGCCGTCACCTTCCTCTTTGCCCTGACCTTCAGCACCAGCACCTTCCTTCTCTCCCTCAGAGCCTCCTTTGCTGTCATCACCCTTCTTGGTGGCACTAGGCCCCTTGCCCTTTTGTTTCTTGCCCTCACCAGAGCTACCTTGGCTGGTCTGGTCGTCACCATCAGCACTATCACCAGAGCCACCTTGGCTGGGCGATGGTGCCCCTTGCCCTTTCTCGCCGTCTTGTTTCTTGCCCTTCTTTTTGTTCTTGCCCTTCTCGTCTTCGGGCTTGGGCTGAGGGGGTGCGATGGCAGCCTTGTGTAGCTCGATCACCACGTCCATGGCGATCCACAGGCATTGGGTGTCCTGCTTCCGGGTCAGGCCCTGTGCCTGGTCTAGCAGGGGGCGGATCGGCCCACGGAGCGTCAGATCGTATGCTGCCGGCTGCCAGGCCTTGTAGCGGGCCATGGCAGCCATGCCTTCCTCAGTGGCATAGTTCAGACCAGCGTCCCGAAAGACGCTGCTGACCACGCCTAGGGGTGATGCTAGCGAGGGCACATGCCCAGCGGCTTTGGCGGCGTTGGCACCTTTTGTCTCAAGGGCGATGATGAAGTCCTGGAGATCTTGCATCTTGACGATCGTGCCAGGGTAATCCTTGATGCCCAGCCGTTCGATGCGGATGTCTTCGACGATGTTGCTCATGCTCATGATGAACGACCCGTACTGGCCCCAATTCTTGATCTGACCCCAGCGGTTCAGAACCTCTCGGACCATCTCATCAGGATTCAGGCTGATGCGGCGGCTGTACTTGGTGTGCCAGCACTCATGGTAGACCCCGCCGATGATAGCCATGAACGTGCGCTGGTTCACGTCCAGAGGCGTCGCCGCGACCTGGATGTAGGGCTTGAAATCAGGCGAGTCCTCACCGTCCTTCTTGGCGTGACCCTCACCCATCTTGCATGCGTTGGCTTCGCGTACCCAGATATGGATGTCCACGACACTGGGGGTCTTGCCCTTATTGGCCTTGGCCCATTTGAGCATGTGGATCTGAAAGTGGATCAGCGGCCACTTATCCATGTTGAAGAACATGGACCCCCGACTGAACACCTTGCGGTGGTCTGGGGTGCCTGGCGGCAAGATGGCGTCAGCCGATGGCTGGTGGTTTGTGTAAAATGACCGCTGGCGTAGCATATAGAGCCTCCCTTGCATGACTGTTACGGCTGGCAACGCCCAGAACTAACCACACCCGCCCTGCCTATAACAGTGCTATAGTGCCGCTTGCCTAAACTTTTCAGCGGGCATTGGTTAGTCTGGCGAGGGTCGTGCCGTAACAGTGGCAGGTAACAGCGACCATTCAGATGGGAGATTTCGATGCTAGGACGAATCAAGTGTGCAATCTGTGGGGCGGCCCATCACCATCTAGGCCCACACCTCGATGTCGAACATGGCATGACCGTGGCGGCCTATGTGGCGGCGTACCCTGGGATGCCTACGGTGTCTGAGGAGCTATTGAACAAGGCCAAGGAGGCCAATGGCCGTGGTCGCCGTCAGGTGCCGCCAGAGCCGATGGATCTAACCATCAATCTGGCGGCGATGAAATTCGCGGTTGATGCTGGTGTGCCAGCGGACGCATGCCTGGGCATCCCAGAGTGCTACCGCACGCCGACCTATGGCAAGCTAGGTGAGGACGTGCAGATGGCACTGATCGCTATCGCTAGTGGCTTCCACACGTACATCCACGGCGGCCCTGGTACAGGCAAGGATGCCTTGCCTCATGCGTTCGCGGGATGACGCGGCGTCCTTCGGAGATCTACAGCGTGCGCCCCGACGCCGATATTGAGTCGTGGTTCTACACGCAGGGCTTCACCAAAGATGGTGACGTGTGGCATGAGGGCAGCCTACTGAAGCAACTGCGGGATGGGTACACGACCACCGATGGCCGCACGGTGCCGTACCTCATCCTCATCAGTGACTTCGACCGGGCCACCAAGGGCCAAGCTGAAGCCATGCGCCTCATCTTGGACTCCATCATGGGGCGCGTCATGGGGCCGATGGGCAAGTGCTACCCAGTCTTGGAAGGTACGACCATCGTGGTCACCGCCAATAGTGCCGGTGGCGGTGATGAGACCGGTCGCTGTATCTCCAGCAATCCCATTGATTCTAGCATCATGGATCGCTTCCAGGCCGGCATCAAGTTCCACGATATGGACTGGCAGGACGAAGAGCCCATCTGCAAGGCCAAGTTCCCTGATCTAGTTGCCACAAACCCTGCCCTGTTCCAGCAGATCGGCAACGCCACCAAGGCCCTACGTGCCGCCGTCGCCAAGGATGAACTGTATGCTGAGTTCAGTCACCGTGGCGTCTGCAACTGGCTGTCCGCCTGCCGTGCCCTCATCAAGTGGGAAGGCCCCAACACCCGTGCACTGCTGAAGCGGTCAGCACGAATGGGGTTTGTCGACAAGCTAGCAGATGGCGAGACCCGCCTTGCTGCTCAGCGCCTGATCGATCCGCACATCAAGGGCGGGGCACTAGACCAAGGCGGGGGTAGCCGTGCAGGCCTAGGCAACCTCGCAGACCTCTAGGTACTGTGGGTTCCTACCATATGGAGCCCAACAATGAGACTTCCCAACCCACCAGGGTACAGACCCGTAGCCCACACCTGCCCTACTATCGACCGTGCCCGTCACCTTGCCGGTGCATTACCACCCAGCAAACGCGAAGAAGTGCGGGACCTATTAGAGCAAGTGCGCGCTGATAACATCCAGCTACGTGCCAACGCAGCAGCTTGGGAAACCCAAGCCCGGCGACTACACCAACAGCACACCTTGCCCAAAATATCTGGTTAGGTTCACCAACCCCCAACCGTAACTAGGTCATGGAGGTGTCTTCAATGAACACTGCGATGATGACTGAGCGTCCAACAGCCCCAACCTTCTATGACTTCCTGTTGGAGGCATTGCACAAGCTAGGCCCAGACACTGCACACCAGTGCAAGACCGTCATCCCAGTTGTACTCTCATTGTCGCCCTATGAGCTAGACAGCTTCGGCACCAACACCCAAGGGGGCTCACAGGTCCAAAGTTGGATCATGACCGCTTGGCGTGAATGTCGTCAGAAAGGCTGGGGTGACAACGAAAAGAAGGGCTGGTGGACCATCACCCCCGATGGCATCACTCGCCTACAAGACCAGGGCATCCTGCCGCCCCCTGACGTCTCAGACCTCCCCCCCGTACAGGCCACCCCCCTGCCCGAAGACTTTGAGGCAGGGCCAGGTGAAGTGCTCGTGCTAAACCTCACACCACACCCGGCTGCCCTCAGTGCCTACCATAGTGATCCATACATCCGCAGCCTCGCCATTGAAGCCACACCCTGCTACGGTCGGTATGAGGCACGTAGCACTGCCTGCTCATCCTGTGCCCTCAGCGCAGCATGCCAACAGGCGTATGGCCTACTCCTCATCACCCTCGCTACCTCACTCGAAGCCGACGAAGTCATGGCCCTCGAAGCCGCTGAGGACGCCAGGAAGAAAGAACAAGCCCGCCTGCTAGTTGCAGAGGCCAACAAGAAGCTAGGAATGGTCACCCCATCTACGTCCGCGTCGGATGTGGACGTAGATGACCTGCTGGACGACCTGCTAGGTGCCGTCACCAAGAAAACCAAAGTCGGCCCCCGCAGCATCCAACTCAACACCGAGTTCATCGTCACCTGTGACGGGTGCGGCAAGGACATCCCCAAAGGTGTCTCCGCCATGTACGACCCCCAAGGTGGCTTCTTCCACCACGAGTGCTGTACCACCAAGGATTAGCGCAAGCCGCCCCTAGGTATCGTGAGGGCACTTTTGGTCCCCGGGTGCCGACACCATCGGGGACCAAAAGTCAAGCGGATTCCGCCCACCCCTCGTAGTTGCGAAACCGCTCGATAAAGTCCGGCGGACTTTTTTAGGGGTCGTCGGGGGCCAATGATACCACGGACAAAAAATCCAAACCTTTTTGCCCCCCTTTTCAATTCTGGATTTTTTCTACCCAAAATTTCAGATACTTATTCCCAACCCCTTCGATCCTGGATTTTTGTGTTCGGGATTTTCCGGGTCTTTTTCTGCCCCGTTCCCTGTCAGTGTCCCCGTCTCCAGTTCCCTGTCAGGTCAGGGTCGGTGTCGGGGATCAGCAGCAGGACAGGGAACGGGAACGGGAACGGGTTAGGGGCAGGGTTAGGGGTAGGGCACCTGTCTGCGTAACATGCGGGCTGGGGGTTGTCCTCAGAGTTTGGGGGATGAGAATGAATACTGCGTTTGCACTGGCATTGCAGGATGGATTGAAGCAGGCCATACAGGTGTTGGCGTCTGCATCAGACGTGGTGGATTTTGATCGTGTTGATACACACGATGCACATCAGACGGCTGCAGCCGCACGGGTGATGGAAGCGTATGCAAAGGTTGGTCAGGTGCTGTACTTCCATTCCAAGGCGGTCACGGCACACCTAGAGCGGTGCAAGTCCGTGCTGAGGCCTTTTGCATTGAGTTGCGCCCCACTAGGCACGCAGTGGGATGGTCCTCATGGTCTCCATGCAGTCATCCCCGATGCTAGATGGGCACTAGACAAGACGGTAGACCCTGATCAAATCACAGCATTGCGTGCAGAACTAGGGTCTGAGGAATTCAACCGGTACTTTGAAACTGTCACCACTACGACCTATGTGCCACGCCAGGAGCAACTAGTAGCTGACGGGGGCGTAGGTGTAGCCAAGTGCTCTAAGGTGCTGTCCAGGGAAGAGCCCACTGTCCGCATCGGCTGGAAGTAAATCACCTGTGAAGTACGTCACCCAAACACGAAGTACACCAGTTTGAAGCCACATGTGCACCAGTTACGCCTTCGCCAGCAGATGTTGGCCGCCACTGAGTTATTCCAGGTTCTGTCTGGAACAGAGCCCGGTGGTAGTCACGTCATGATCGATGGCAGATTTGTCAGTGCACACCAGGCAGACGTGCTGTCCTTGCTAGCCATAGGCGGCCCACAGTCCCCTTATGGCGTTGGGGGGCGTCTGCTATCCAGTGGGCTCCACGGCAGCCTCTACGGCGGTCTGGTGGCTTTGGGGCTTCGTGGTGCTTTGCTTGCTGGGCCTAGGGTTTGTGGGTCTACTAGGGTGCCCATATACATCAAGGTTGCACCTTCACTAGACTCCCTAGCCGACCCGTGGATATGTGGCAGCTCCGATGGTGTCATCTCCGCACTGGGCATGGCTGGCAAAGGTGGGACCGTCGTTCTAACAATCGGAGGGAAAACTGGGGCTGCACCTGATGCTGTTGATGGTTGGCCCGTGCCGGTGATGGGTATCGCCCCTCCAGAGCAGATTGGGGGGTTTGGGGACCTTGAGGCCAAGGGTGGGGACGTGTTGGTGCTAGGCGGCACACTGGAGTCTATGGGTGGTCTGAAAGCCTTATGGCCGCTATGTACCCCTGGCACTTTGGTGGTGACGTCGTGGGCATCCCCACCTGTCCTGCACGCACTACGCCACGCGGGCTTGACCGGTCAGTGGCACGGCTGGCTATGGCAGTATGGGCGGCAGACTGACCTAGCCTGGGATCTCGCAGTCGTTACGGGCTGTGGGGATTGGGTGCCGGGTCCTGGGGACTGGGGCGGGATGTGTTCATCTGGGGGTCGTTATCTGGGAGTTTCAGTGCCGGTAGCTGGGGCTAGTAGGTGGGCTATTTTGGGGCCGGGCGGTAAGGCTGCCAAGAGGAAGGCCCGTGCTCAGGCATTGCGTGATGGGGGGACCGGCTATGCTGGTTCTATCCGTAGTCAGCGGGCAGCTTCCCTGGTTGGCGGGCTGGTGGTCCTCCCTGTCCCTGGGGGCACTGGCTACGCATCGGACCAAGCTGAGGTCGCCAAGGCATCTGTATCCCTAGGTCGTGGCGTCGCCGCCATCCGGGGAGGTGTTGTCTCTGGGGCAGAATTCTGGGAATGGGTTGCCTCCCTAGATGGGGATGACTCAGTATCTGTAGGTCTCCGTCATGTTGGTTTGTCCCATGGCTGGTTGAAGGCTATAGGTCTGAAGGTGGATCGACGGTATGAGGTCACGGCCCATGCTCCTAAATGGATGGTGGCTTCAGGGCTTGATGACTTAGTGGACCGCCTGTCCGGGTTGTACAGCTTGCTGATGAGCGTTCAGGCTGTCGTTTCCAACCGGGTCCCTTGGTACAGTGACCTATGAAGAAAGGTCACATCGCGATCGAGGGTTTGCCGGGTGTTGGTAAGACCTTTTTGTGTGAGGCCCTAGCCACTAGCGATCATTTGCCTGAGTATGAATATGCTGAAGAGGGTGCCGCCACCAACCTTTTTCTACCTCTGTACTATGGGGATCCCTCTAGGTGGGCCTTGTCTTTTCAGCTCAGCATTCTGGCCTCCCGTTCAGCCGACGCCGTCAAGGGTGTGTCGAACCCGACCCTGTACGATCGCTCTTTGTTTGGGGACTATGCCCTTGCCCGTGCTTCCGTTGTCCAGGGGTTGATGACGTCAGATGAGTGGCGGCTGTATGAACAATGGTGGAAGTTGGTCTACAAGCAGCACAAGGCCGCCGGCATGGTTCCTAGGTTGCTGGTATTCCTAGAAGCTCCCGCAGCGGTCTGCCATGAACGGGCGATGGCCCGTGGTCGGGCGGGTGAGGGGGGCCTGACCCAAAGACACCTTGAGATCGTGGCCCAAACTTACCAGACGACTCTGACTTGGATGGGCAGCCGGGACGTGCGTGTCATCACCATCCCGTGGGACCCTTATGGGGAACCTGATGCCGTTGGGTACCTCCTACACACCTAATCCCTCATCTCTGCCCCGTTAGTTGGTTTATCAGGTCGCCTTTGGCGGGCGGCCTTCCACATCCAGGGCTCCCTATGGAGCCCCAGACATGAAAGTAGCTAGCGCCCGCCGCGTCGCCGCCCTCCACATCGCAGGGGGTAACTACAGGCCTCTGTCTCAGAAGTGGTTGGCCCCAGTCCTTTCCCAGCTTGATCCTGTTGAGGGCCGCAAGGTTCTAGATGGGGTCATGTCCGAATTCGGTCTCAATGGGGACGCACCTATAGAGAACTGGCCCTTTGAGGTACAGGACTTGGAGAGTGTTGAGGGTGAGACCCTGTTCGCCAGCAGTGGTGTAGGTCCTTACATCGAAGAGGCGTATGGCAGTGCTACGATTGGGTACAAGGTCGTGGGGTACTTTGATATTGATCTCAAGCGCGTTTATTCGGACTTTCGGGGTCGGACCAAGCAGTTGCTGGCAGATCTATTCAAAGCCCCCCCACCCAAGTGGCTTGGCATTGCTATGGCGGAAGAGACCCGCAATGACATGGATGGCTTCGTCGATGGGGCTGGGTTGCTAGGTGATGCTGATGTCACTGCGGAGGGTGACTGGTATCACTCTGGCGGCCCACTATTGCTCGACCTTGATACATCCACAGAGGAAGCTGAGATCAGGTTCACCAAGTGGCAAACTCAGGGTACTCACTGGCGGATGCACCTAACCGGTGGGTTTGGGATCGCCATTGAGGAGTTAGAGTGGGAAAATAGCGGCGGGTACTGATGCTGAATCACAAGACCAAGACCGCACGTGCGAACGTCCCCAGTCTCAGGCAACAAAGCCAGTACACCTGTGTGTCCGCCTCTACGGCGGCGGCGCTTCAGGCATTGGGCAAGACCCAGTGTTCTGAGGACGTGGTCAACAAGGTGCTAGGGGCTGGTCCCCTTCGTGGTGCCCGCTGGGAAGAAGCTCTGGCGGCCATCCAGTATTTCGGTTGCCGTGGTCAGCTCATGGTCCCAGCGACGTTGAACTGGGTCAAGCAGCATACCGACCAGGGCCATCCTGTGTTGATCGCATGGAACCCTGAGGGGCGGCCGTGGTCGCATGCGTCCTGCATCTTCGACGTAGACAGTCAGTACGTCTACGTGATGGATCCAAACTGCCCCGACCCCAACCAGACGACCCGTGTGGTGAGTCACGCAGATTTTTACAAGGGCTGGTCTGAGAAGGTCAGCGACACCCTCATCGTTCGTCGTCCTGCCGTGGCGGTGACGCTTGAAGTTGACAGTCAAGGGAGACAGGTAATGGCAGCTAAGTCAGTCCGTCAGATCAAGATCGACAAGCCTACCCCTCGTGATCCTGCGGCCCGTGCCCGTGCCCTAGGTGATGCGCCTAGGGGTGGGCGGCATCAGGAACGGGATCGCGATTATGCCAAAGGCAGGGGCCGCCGGCAGAAGCACAAGAACCAAGAGCGGGAAGCTGACGTCCTGGGGGCTGACGAGGTTGAGCTACGGGCCTCCACCATCCGTCTCGCCTACAGCCAGCCGGAGCTACGGGCCTCACTACTGCCCCTGTTGAAGACAGCCAAGGAATTCAGCACCAAAGAGGAGCTAGCCAAGTACCTCAAGGACCACCCCAAAGCCGACAAGAAGCGCCACAAGCTGGTCGCCCCCAGCGAGAAGGCCAAAGGTGATGGAGACAAAGCCAAGGGCCCCAAGGACAACACCATCCCAAAGGACACCCCTGCTGACCTTGCCAAGCAGATCAAGGACCTGAAGGACAGCGACCTATCCGTCGCGGAGATCATCAAGCTGCACCGTGAGGACATCCCTGAATACAACCTCACGGTTGTGGCCGGCACGGATGGCAAGCTAGACAAGGAAGACATCGAGCGGGCCAAGGACATCGCCACTCGCATCAAGGCGGGCATCGCTAAATCCGCCGACTTCTGCGAGATGCGCCCGCCGGCGTGCAAGGGCAACCTGGGTATCACCCGCGACAACATGCCTCAGATCATGGACAAGCCCATCAAGGCCCTGATGCTCTCCGATGATGACCGTATCAGCGAACACGATGCGAAGGCCAAGGATGGCAAGAAGTTCAGTGATCTACCTGCGGACAAACAGGCGAAAGAAAAGAAGGAATGGAAGCTAGAGCGCAAGAAGGGCCAGGCCGCCATCGACGCAGGTGGTGACCCAAACTCTGACAAGTCTCAAAAGGACCTCTGGCTTGACGGCTTGAAATCCAGCGGCGTCAAGATCACTTCCGAGTCCGTCCCCGTTGGCAAGCTCGTGGCGTCCCAGAAGGAGATCAAGGCTGGCAAGTCCTATGGAATCGCCGCTGCCTACCTAGATGGATCCTTCTCCAAGCTGCCCGACCTGCCAATCTTGGTCTCCAAAGACCCGAAGACGGGCACCTACACCGTCATTGATGGCCACCATCGGTACGCAGGGCTGCTGGCTGCTGACCCGTCCAAGCCAATGAAGGTCCAGGTCATCAACGCCTCGATCCAGGACGCCCTAGGGGCCGCCTTCGATATGCCCGGCACTTTCCGTGCTGACATCCAAGACAACATGGTCTCGATGGACAAGCCACTAGATATGGCCCGCAAGGATGGGGACACCTGGAAGCAATCCAACGGCAAGTGGTATGGCAAAAAGAAAGATGAGGCTGGCGGTCCATTCAAGGATGAGGACGCCGCCAAGGCGTTCGCCTCTGGCACCAAGAAGAAAGACGAACCCAAGGGCAAGAAGGCCCATTCAGGAGCCCCCATGACCGATCTACACCTACGGCAAGCCACCATCCGCCTAGCCCATGCCAACCCTGAGATGCGCCCCCACCTACTGCCACTGCTAGCTAGTACACGGGAAGCCAGCGTCAAGACTGCCAACCGCAACGGCAGTGAGATCCTGTACAAGCTGATCGACCAGCGGGAGTTTTTCAAGATCTGGGACCAACTCCGCAAGGACGGGGATGAGCAGTCCGCCCAGTTGCTGCGGACGGTGGCCGACTACTTCTCAGACCGGTTTGAGCTGAGCAACAATGAGAAGGATGCCCTAGGTCGGTTGAGTAACCTCAAGTCGGGGATGGGCACCGCAGGTCTCCGTAACTGGATCTTCAAGGCCGCCAATAGCCTAGGGATGAAGATGCCTTCCGCCATGTTCGCCTCCCAGAACAAGGTTGCACAGAAGCCTCTGTTGTACCGTGAGGGCCTGAACAAGGATGCCGTGCGTAATGGTATGGGGGCGATGATCTACTTCATCGATTCCGCCAAGAACCACAGCAAGTTCTACGAGATGTTGATCACTGAACACAGTGATGGCACTGCTGCCCTAGAGCGCCGCTGGGGTGCCCTAACTGACAGTGTCAGCACTGGACGCAACGACTCCAGGGTCAATGAATTCCCTAGTGTCCCCACGGCCCAGAAGGGCATGAAGTTGATCTACATGGCCAAGACCCGCAAGGGTTATGTGGACGCCTTTGGGGCACGCCACCAGACACCCGATGGCAAGAAACTGCCGATGGGTGAGTACCCAGTTGGGCTCAACCGTGGTGTTGGCTTCGGTTGGGGAACCCAGTCAATCGCCCAGTGCAGCCCTCAGCTACGTCAAATGCTGGCTCAGTGCAATGAAGCCCTGACGATGGTTGACCGTGGCGAGAGCACCGCCAAAATCGTCAACGCCTTAGACGCGGCTAGTACCACCCTGAAGTGGTTGGTGGATGCTGACAACACGATGGGCCAAAAGGTCCAAGGCATGATGCGTCAGATCACCATGCGTGTTCGTGGTGAAGGTCGATTCCTCGAAGACGAAACCGGCATCCAGCTCGCCCGTGACCTGAACCACCTGACCAACTACCTAGAGAAGCAGCTTTCTCTGTGCAACCGCTAAGGGCACCCCATGCGAACAGCATTCAACAAGTATAACGCCCCCGAACTTCTGTCGCAGCTCCTGGCTGTGCTCAGCAATGAGGGCTTGGATGATGCTGTCAACCAGATCAAAATGAAAAAGATCCCACAGTTGGTCAACGATGCCTGGCGCACCCGTGGGGATTTCGCCAGTGCAGGGCGGGTCGCCCGTGCACACCTCCAGGCCAGTGGTGCTGGGAGTAGTTCCCCTGATGACGACGCCGTACTCAAGAACCACTTCTAGGGCAGCAGATGACCAAGATCTCCCCCCGCGAACTAGGACAGGTCGGCACCCCCAACCGATATGCAACCGAGGAAGCCATCATGTCACCGAACCACAACAAAACAGCTAGTGCCGCTCACGTCGCTAGCCGGGCATCCGTCGCAGGCAAGACTGCCGGTCACCACACCGATGGTGAACACTGGTACGCGGACACGGCGTTCATCAACGCCGTTCAGTACGTGTACCCCCGTTCGGAACTCAGGCACATCGGGTTCGGTGAGTTTGAGCTGGTGACTCCAGATGGGACGCTACAGTTCGACCGCATGCGTGGCGAGAAATTCCCAGGACAGTCAGGCCGCAGTCACAAGCTGTATGACGATGCCCGTGGCAAAGTGGTCGAGAAGGCGATTCATCTGATGGAACAGAAACACAAGTCCGAAAGGATGGCCTAAGAGCCTGCCAAGCCCCACAACCCACACTATGATGCTGATGTCACTGGTCGTGGAACTTCATGGGGTTGATGGCCAGAGTTTCAGTGACGCCATAGGCGTGCAGTTTCTTGGCGATGGTCTGGCGCAAAATGGTGGCCCTTGCGACGGAAATACCACCATCATTAGCGATGTCCGTCACCCTTGCATCATCATTGACCAACATGCGGGCGATCTTGATGTACCGGGCAGGGTTAGCCATCGTCTTGGCGAGGGCGGCCTCAATGATCCCCATCGCTTGCTCTAGGAAAATGCGGGTCTCCATATCTTCGCGGGCATCACCGCCGATGTAATCCTCGCGGACGCCATCGTCACCTTGGAGGATCACCTGCGGGTTTTGCAGGAACGTCTCGCGGAAGGGGATGTCCTGGTCATACATGACGCCCTGGCAAGCATACCCCTTTCCAGTTAGTGCCCCACGGCTGGACCGGGTGCTAGCGTCGGTGCCCCACGAACGAATCTCCGTGACGGCATTGTTGAATGCCCACCCACTCACCTGGGCAGGTCGGGGCAACGCCTCGCCCTTCTTGGCACGCTTACCAATGGTGTCCCGCTGTAGCAGAACCACGGCGTACTGCTGCAAGTGGTCGCCGATTAGTTGCATGTCACTAGATCGCCGCAATTTGCGGGGGAACGCCCGCATGCACCGGTTCCAGATAGCTGGCCACTGGGATTCCAAGAACGCGATCGTGGCGGAGTTCTCCGGCCCCCCGTTGGCCGCATGTTGCCCGCTTTTGCACACAACCCATCGACCACCGCCACATGGACGAACCCACCGCTTGCCCTTATCCCCACGCTTACGGAGAATGCGTAGGTAAGCCGAGCAGATGGCGGGTGTGCTGTCAGGGTGGGCAACCATCCAGGCCTTGGTGATGGCACTCTCCTGGATCACCACGTCGCAGCGATCTTTAGCGACGGCCAACATCGTGGTCAACAGATCTAGCAGCACTTCTTGTGTCGGCACGATGGGGGTGATGGTGATGTTGCCACTAGGCGTGACCTTGACATGCATACCAGCGGCATCAGGGTTCCCCAGGTGACGGCTGATGGCCGCATGTAGCACAGGAGATGCATCATTGGCCGTCTGCTGGGCCAACGCCGTGACGGACGCCATGTTCTGACGTGCCAAGTGCAAGGCTTCCTGCACGTCGGAACCCATCAGGGCAGTTCCAACCTTCACAGAGATTTCGATGGTTTGGGGGGGCTCAGGCTCGGATTGGATGACCAGGCAGTGAGGTTTGGGCTGCTGGATATCTTGCGTCTCAGACGCACCAAAAAGGCCGCATACGGTATGAATCATGTCTCGCTCCTCGTCCCCCAGTAGAGGGATGGGTTTCATGGCTCCTCTGGGACAAAGACAAGGAAGGTCGGGGTCCCGCAGAGCTTGAGCAAGCATGTCCCAATCTAGGCATCCTCGCAACCCCCGCTGCAACATTTTTTTCTTTCAACCCAGATCAGGGTGCCACCATCTTTTTTCAGGGCACTGTTTTTCAGTGACCTTCCTATAGTTTCATGCCTAACAGCGGCGGACCCATGAACCACAACGGCGGACCCATGAACCACAACAGCACAAGAATCATCACGGCCCTACTTGCCCAAAGGACGGCGGGCATCACGGCGGGGCAAGATCTAGTCTTCCGCGTGATGATTCTGGAGGGTGCCGCCGGGGTACCTCCCCATAAGTGGGCCAAGCGCATTCTTGCTGGTGCTCATGACCTTCATCCCCTGACGATCAAGACGATGCAAGACATCTGGCCGAACCTCGATCCGGACTGGTACAGCCCAAGGGACCAGGGCCTTGCCAAGAAGGCTTGGGACGCAGCCAACAGTGTCTTGCGGAACAACCCACACTGGGACGCCGACCACGTGATCTCAACCCAGCTAACGGGCAGCAGCGGAAAAATGGAGCGGGAAGGTCTCAAGGATGATGACCTACGCAAATCGGGCTTCTACATGATCGGCCAGTATGGCAGCACCAAGTCTGCCCTTGAGCGCGGCAAAGGGCCTGATGTTGCCATGGGGCACGCCGCGAAGTGGGGCAAGGCCAAGGGGATGGACCTAGCACGGGTCACGATCAATGAGCATAGCCAGCACGGTGACCGGGTAGACACTGGCGGGTCGTTTGATGGTGAAGAGTCCACCAGCCTCCGGCAGCATCCTTCCACAGGTGATCTAGCTTTCGGGCACAGCCTCTCGGACAAGCTCAAGGCCATCCTGTTCACGGGCAAGAGCCGCTACAGCAGGCAGTTGATGGATCTGCTGGAGGGGTACTGGAACAGCCGGGGCAAGCAGGTGGCCCCTGTGATGTTGGCGTGGTTCAAAGACGATCTTGGCAAGCGGGAGATCGCGGCCGAGCTAGGCCTGTCAGAAGCCTACGTCGGTCGGGTTGTGAACAAGGAAGAGTCAGAAACCCTGAAGTTCCTGACTTCGGGCAAGGCGAAGGACATCGTAGAGGACATCCTTGAGCTAGCTGGTGCCGGGCTGGGTTACCACGCCCCCCGCTACGCGAAGCGGAAGCAACAGAACCTGCGCGGCAAGGTGATCCGTCTAGCCCATGCCAACCCGGAGCTACGGGGTACCCTGCTGCCCCTGTTAAACCAGTCTATTCCACGGGTAGCTAGTGGGTATGACACATCTAGTGCATCGGAGAATCATACCATGAGCTTGCGAAAGAAACTGATCCGTCTGGCCCACGCCCAACCTGCGCTGAGGGCATCGTTGCTACCGATTCTGGCGACCCCCAAGAATGCATATGGCTCAGGCTGGGAACCCGGTGACCGGGGCGCCCCGAAGACACCTTGGGGTCCAGCCCAGGACGAGTACCAGCTTGCCCCTGGCGTCTCCTTCGTGTCGACGGCTGGGCACGGCGGCATCAAGGTCTCTGGCCCAGCAGCCCGTAAGCTATCCCCACAGGCCCTGAGTGAGGGGATGCGGACGCTGGGCGGCTACTGGTATGAGGAGGACGTCCAGTGGGTCATCCCGATCTACGAGAACCCTGCCTGGGGCGACGCGATGGACCGGGCCATGGGGTCTCACGGTTCGGCAGCGGCAGCGAAAAAGTCAGTCGAGACAAGTTCCTACCTCAGTGACTACCGTCGAAGCATCAGCCAAGGTTAGCTTCTGTCGCCACTCCCCGTAACAGCTTCATGAGCCGCCTCTGAAGCTCAACGGTTGAGCAGTCGGACTCTAACTCCGATGGTTGCAGGTTCAAATCCTGTCGGGGGCACCAACTAGGGACGTGGACGATGCTGGGTTGGCAAACAATAGATCCCAGGGAGCACTTCAACAAACGGGCCACTATCGTGGTGCTGGTTGGTGGTGAGTTTGCTTTGTTCGCCCACGTGGACACCAAGGAAACCTGGGCTGTGTTCTTCGATACTCCACCGGGGTTCGGCGGCGACTTCCCAGACTACTTCAGGGGCCCTGATGACGCCTGGCCGTCCGGCTGGCTTTGGACCACCGCACCGTAGGACTTGCCAAGCCTGGCCGTTGTGTTAGGCTGTGGGCGTAGGAGAAGTAAGATGCAGAACGCAGAACACAACTCGTAGGTACAAGCAAGGGCTCGTGGGCCTCCTGTGCTGGTTGACCGATTTTTGGCAACCAACACGTTCAGGAGAGAATTACCATGAGTACCTTCAAGAAAGACAAGACGCATCACACCCGACTCCGGGCACAGGCCACCGCTGATGCCGCCACCATGCGTGCCTACCGTAGCAGTGGCACCAAGATGATCGCCGCTGGCCGCAAGATGCGGCAGTGGGCCAAGACCAATGACAACCCCGAAGCCTTGGTTGAAAGCATCAAGCTGACGGATGGTGGCGTCTACCTCCGTGGATACACGGAGGGCAACCGTGAGCTACACTTGGCCTTGGCCTTGCTGAATGGCACGCCCTACGTCAAGTGTGAGGCTAGCCCACGGACCCCGCCGAACAGGGGGAAGGTCTGCAGGGTCATCAGCAACACCATCCCCCTGCCGGAAGCCCAGCGCCGGGCGATCGTTGATGCATGGTTTGATGGCACTGATGTCAAGCCGGCGGTCACTGAGACCAAGCCCACAGGCATCTTTGGACGGCTCCGTGAAGCCGTGGTGGGGGCATAGCAATGGCCTTGCCTCGATTGTACTTCTGCATCCGTACAGATCTGTCTGAGGGGAGGCGTGCCGCACAGTTGATCCACGCCTGTGACATCTGGACGGCACGCTACGGTCCCCAAAACGGCTCAGTCATCGTGTACGAAGTGCCCGATGAAAAAACGTTGTTAGGCTGCTTGCCTAAAAGTGGGCAGACCGTCTTGTGGCGGGAGCCCGACCTCAAGGATGCAGCTACCGCCTGGGCTAGTGACGCAGGTAGGTTGGGGCTCCCATTGCTAGGCAGAGGCCACTTGCCTAAAAAGAAACAGGGGTGGCTACGCCGCCTCATGAGGAGGGCCTGATGGGGATCTACATCGTTGAGACAGAATGGTTCAATGGCTACAGGTGCGGGTGCTGCAGCTACCCTGACTTCGAGACAAAGAAGTATCCAACGCTTGGGGAAGCCCTAGCACGGCTCCCTGTTGAATCACCTGGTGAAGACGGCGGCTTCAACAGCTACGAGGTGACAGACGGGTCTACAGGTGAGGTGGTGGCCTGGTCTAAGACTAGCTGGCCTACAGGTCGAACCACCGCCTATAATTACACCCGCCACCAAGGTCACCATCCGGACCTAGGGGACTTTGATACCATCGCTGGATCGGACAACGTCCCCAAGGTGCATGATAACCCAGACAAGGTGTGGGCTGACATCTTGGCTAAGATCGAGTTGGACCGGGCTAACAAGCGGTTGGCTGAGGCTCAGGAGAATCTACAGGTTGCTGTAGCCGCTGTGCCGCCCGTAGACGGCCTGTAAAGAGTTTAGGTAGGGCAGGTTGCCTCGTGGGGTCGAACGGGGCCTCGCGAGGCAGCTAGCCTAGTGACCATATCCAGCGGAGGTCTGCGACTCAGGTTTGCCATCCCATTGGTAGGCACTGGAGTAGCTGTTGATTCTGACTGTGAGCTGGCCATCGTAGTAGCCGACCCTCTTTCGTAGGGGAGACCCGGTGAACTTGCCTGGGATAGGCATCACGTAGTCCACACCTCTGCCCTGCTTGACGAACTTCTTGTTGATCTCGCGGATCTCCACCATGGAGTTCAACACGCGGGAGATTTCGTAAAAATCGACGTTCGTTTGGTCATAGCCCCAACTGCTGACCAAGATCATCCCCACCACCGGGGCATCATCCGCCGTCTTCAAAATCGGCAACAGGGACGCCCTCAACTCAGGTTTCGAGTGGGCAAGGCGGATCAGCTTTCGTCGCAGTAGTGATTCAGACATTTGAGTGCTCCTTGGGATAGCCCGTTCCATAGGGACGTCTACCTGCCCACCTTGATGTTGCCGTTCTTGAAGTGGAAGGTGTAGACCTCCACGTCGATACGGCCATCACGAACGAGGCCTTTGTTGTAGTGGTCGATTTTGACGCTCTCTACAGGGAACGAGACCATGAATTTGAACCGGGGACCATCATCGGGTAGTTCTGGGGGATGTTCATAAGCAGGACCCATCTGATCCATCAGGGCCACATTCGGACCACCCCGTACACGCTCGATTTTGATGACCACACCAATGGCACCAGGATTCACCACGATGCTTTCCCCGTAGTAGCTGAAATTGGTCTTCTTCAGCACCCTGACGACGCCACCCCGACGCTTGGGTTGTGAGACGGCTGCCTCAAGGTTCCGTTGGTCTGAAGCCAAAATCGGCAACAGGGACGCCCTCAACTCAGGCTTTGAATGAGCGAGGCGGATCAGCTTTCGTCGTAGGTCACTCATCGTCGGGGCTCCTTGGGTTAGTCCTGCTAGGAACGCACCTATCGGCCCGTTACCGCGTTCAAGTGCCTTTGGTAGCCCGTAGGGCAATCACGTTGTTAGGAAGGCCGTCAGCGGCGTCCTGTGGCTTCCTATGGGGTTCCTGGGCTGCCCACACGGACAACACCGTCCCAGCCCTAGGTACACCCTCAGTGTCTTCGATTAGTCCCTGGAGCCAGGGGATGTTGTACCTCTCCCCTGTTTGGTTACTGAACCCATGGGTCGTCGTCTGTTCCAACAGGTCACGTACTAGGACTCTGAGGTACCCGGCTGGGTTTTGGATCGAGTGACCTTCTTGGTGTTTCTCCCACAGGGTGTCTACGGCGATCAACACGATGGCTTCATCAGGATGCATGGACCACCCTTGGGTTTGACAGGCCCCCTTGAATTGTTCACAGAAGACATCATGGTGAACAGCCTTCGTCGGTAGGTGGTGCCAGAACCTGGGGTCCACGAACGTCCCGGCTTCCCATAGCCACCTGAGCTTGTCTTCCCCAATGCGCCAAGGGATGGATTTCAACCCTGTCTCATAGCGCGCTACCAATTTCCGCCGTAGGGCACGGTAGCTCCAACCCCCGGTTTTTTCCTTGTGGCCTCTGTACTTGTTCTCTATGGCTGATAGGCGGGCGACTCGTGGGTCATCTACAGGGATCTCTACCAACCCTTGGGCTACAAGGTGGATGTGACCGTCTATCCTCTGGATCTTCCCCTCATGAACTAGGACCTGTAGGGCCTTGTGTAGAGGTTTGGTTGTAGACTCCCCCTGGTCTTTGAATAGCACCGCCCGTACGTCATTGTTGTTAGGTACCACCCCGAGGTTCGCCCAGTGGATTATCAACAGGTGGATTCTGACTTTCAGGGGTTGCTTGTCGTCAAACAACATGTCGATAGGGTAGTTGATCCCGTTGAGATACTTTGGCCCGTCCAGGAGATTCTTCATCAGTGACACCTACGAGGTGGTGGGGTTCATCAGCTCAGGTATCAGGGCTATGCAGCTTCAGCTTCTTCTTCCCAGGCTTTCAGACCTAGGTTCAACAGGTGAACGATGACCTGGCTCCTACTCACTGATCCTTGGAAACTCCCCACCTGCACCGAAAGGTCACCCTGGACCTTCTCAACCTGAACAGCCATCTCAGGTGGTACCTGAAAACTGATGACATGCTTCTTCTTCCTTTCGGTGTCACGTTTCTCTGACATTCTGTCCCCTGGATTCTGTGTTAGATCTCTAGCTACGGACGGGCTTCTATAACAGAGTTCCACCCGTAGCAAGGTTTTATCTGGCACAGCGGGGATCAGGAGAGTAGGGAAAATAGGGAAAATAGGGGCAGAGGAACTACTTCTCAGACGGAGCACCCACTAGGGCAAAAACCCATTTGGGGGCGAAGCCCCCATGACTAATTAGCAGTGCCTACTTTGCAAGTACCTACTTGAATCAAAGTACCACTTTGCAAGTAACTACTTAATGTAGCTCCTCCTGGGAGCTAGTTTGTAGCTCCTAAAAAGAGCTACTTTGGCCATAACTAGCTCCCAGGGGGAGCTAGTTTGTAGCTCCTCCTGGGAGCTAGTTTGTAGCTCCTCCTGGGAGCTAGTCAGCAACTAATCATAATACCAAGGGAATCCCAGATCCATAAGGACTAGAAGGAAATCAGGGGACTAACACTAAGCTGGGTTTCTTGGGAATCTCTTGTGGTTCCATGGGCTTCCAGGTGGCCATCATTCCGGCGTCTTCATTCTGAAAACCGATGATGGAGCCCCAAGGGAGGGAGCACTTGTAGGGGGCGTTATCGAAGGTGAGTGTCTGGCTGATACCTAGTTCAGATAGGGTCAAGTCGGTTGGATCACTGAAGTATGGGCTGAAGGTGAGGGTGCCAGATGGGTCAGCCATCATGGAGTCGGGGACTTCAACACCTGGCCACGAGGGGCGGAAGGATACGGCGGTAATCCCGTAGTTCAGCACGGCACCTATGGTGGCTAGCTTGAGTTGGTCATGTAGGCGGTGCATCTAGAGGGCTCCTGTAGCTTGTTGGGAAGGTAGGCAGAATTTCAGACTGTCTACGGGGCAGACGTCCTGGAAGTTCTTGCGGTAGAAGGGGTCCAGATTGACTAGCTTCACCATCTGGCCTGTTAGGGTCATGTTGATGGCGGCAAACTTGTCTACGAGGTCACGTGCCTCAGCTAGCTGTTGGCGGAGGAGAGTGTTCTCCGTCTCTAGCTCTAGTAGCTGCTCAACAGCTTCTCTGTGGTCAGGTGACATAGAATCTCCATGGGGCCACGGTCGCCCCAGGATGGCCAAGGGAGCCTTGTGGCGGCTTCAGATGGGTCGTAGGTCGCCTACAGGCTTCCACGGCGTAGGTAGGCCGCTGCGGTCTTCCAGCCTATGGACAGAATCTTGGCGTCCTTGTTGACCCATCCCTTGGCGTGGGCATGGTCATAGAAGGGACCGGGGATGTAGCCTTCCGAACCCAAGGGGATGGTCTTGCCATCGTGGCTGAGGAGGGCCGTATCAGCACACCAACCGACCAGCAGCTTCCGTGTGTACTCATTGATGAAATCGTCAATAGGTGCCAGTTTGATCTTTGCCATTTTCTATCTCCCAGAGCACGGCTTTCCGTGCCAGTTCTGTTTTCACAACCTTACCGATGGCGGTTTCGCACACCGTGGCGGATTTGCAGGCCTCCTAGTCAGTCCTAGTCAGCGTAGCGGCTGTCAAAATCAGTGTGGTAGGGGCGGTAGCCGTTGGTCTGGGCGTCCCGTCCGTGGTTGCTGTAGCGGGGCGTGTATGCCTTCACCTCCACATTGCGTTGGTTGGCAGGCATCCAGCACAGGTCGGCGCAGACGGCGTTCTTGGCCTTGCTGATGAACTTTGGGGCACCGCAATTTGGGCAGCGTTCAGCCACCGTGGCCAGCTTGTAGACCTCACGCATCCGGGTGTACATGCGGTCAGTGATGGCTTCGACCGTGCCGGTGCGGTTGACCCGCTTCTCAGCCTTGGCGATGCCTCGGTAGGGGCCGTCCTTCCGTTTGTACAAGGCAACCACGCGGATGGCATCAGCGCCAACGCCCCGGACTTGGGTACCAACGATGGTGGTGTAGACAGCGACCTTGATCCGCCCGTCCGTGCCGGCGACCTCACGGGTGAACACGGCCTCAGCGGTCCCTTCGATGTGCTCCTTGGTGAAGCCACACTCATCGAGCTTGGCAAGCAAGCTGGCGGTCAGGCATCGACGATCGGCAATGGATTCTGGGTGGTACTTCATGGGGTCCTCCTGCCAGGGCACCATCGCCGCCAGCACCCTAGTTACGGGTGGGGGACCTCAGAACTAACCAACTGCTTCAGTGAGGGGATGCCCTGCACGTGGTGAAAGCACCACGGCACGCCGGTCTGCTTCTCATAGAAGGCGGCATCAACGTGGTCAAACGCTGCCCAGATGCTGTCATCCACGACGACGATCTCTTTGGTGATGACCCCATAGTGGTCTAGGTCTACCATGAGATCGTGGCGCGATCCCATCTTGCTGTGGATCATGTTGAACAGGCGCCGCGTTTCTGAGGGGCACCCGCCAAAGCTACTCAGAACACAGAAGTCACCCTGCACCTGAAGTGTCTTGATGAAGGCGGCTGGGTCTTCCAGGAGACCCAACGTGCCCTTCCAGTCCAGCAGCAGAACCCGTTGGGGCTTGCCAGTACCTGAATGGTCACTCATCGGGTACCTTCGTCACGGTTTGCATTTCCATGGTCTGTCCCCTGTTGTGCCCATCATGGGCACTCCTGCTACGGGTGCAGGGGGTGCAAACTAACTACTCAGGGTGTACAGGGTTCTCCAACATCTCAGCGAGCAATGCCCACTTGGCCAGCACATCACCTTCACTGCCACCCGATCGCCACACGTCTTTGTCGAGCATCCCGTGGTCGAGGTGGCGGAAGCGTCCACAGTCCTGGTTGATCTCACCGTAGACCGTCTTGCCGTCCGTCGTGATGAAGAGGCACAGGTCGTAGATGATGATGTTGCAGCGGGCCATGTACTGCTGGAGCACCGTGTACGTCCACAGGGCGGTCTTGCGAGCCTGCTTCACGTCGATGACTTCGTTGGCGAAGTCTTCCCCCATCACCTCATCGCGCATCATCACCTTGGCACGGACATCCGCAGGCCACCGGAACACCTCTTCAACCATAGGCGTCCTGCTGGTGCTCCTAAGTGCCACCCCACGGATTTCGGCCACCTTGTCTGGATTCCAGAACGGGTTCCGCCAGTCAAAACGCACCTTGGGGCCACGGAAGGGCTCGTACTTGTCGAAGGTCTCCCCAGGCCAGAACGGATGGGTCGCCCGGGTCGGGTGCTTGTGAAGGCCATAGTAGCGGTGGTAGCTGGTGCCGCCGTTGTATCGCTTGATGATGGTCTCGACGTTGGGATCTTCGTGGGCTGCAATCCTGCGAGCTACGATGAAGCCGGTCTTGTCGCAGATTTCCTCGTAGGCGTGGTCGATGCCAGCCGACTTGAGGATGGGGATGAGGAGCTTGAGTACACGGGCGCGAAGCAGGTTGCTGCCTTCGACCCAGCCGGTGCGGTTGTTGGTGAAGCTGTAGATGGTCGGACGCAACCAGATGATGACCTTGGAATCGTCTTCGGGGTGCTGCCGGATCTCCTTGCTCTCACCCATCCGAACGAGAGGCAGCTTCCTGAATGCGGGCATCGTGAGGTCCATGAGGTTCATCGCTTCCTCCCGATCACACACAGGTCGAGCGTGCCTACCTCTTTGAGGATGGTCAGCCCATTGGCGCGAAGGGTCTCCCCGGTCTCCACGATGTCGAAGACCACATCGACGATCCCAGCGCCCACCAGCGCCTCACTGCCGCCTCCGACCGCGAAGATGGTGTGTGGGGTCCCTTGCTCCTCAAGGACGCGCTGAGCCCACTCTGGGAAGGGTGTGGCGACGCGCAGGAGACGACGCTTCGGGAGTCCAACCTCCCCCCTCGGACGGACACCGGCGAAGACGACTCGCAGGGGCTCTCCGTTGGAGCCGACCTGGGGGATTCGCTCAATCACCCGGACCTGCGAGGCGAAAGGGTTTCCTTCAAGGGCGTCCGAACCAACCACCGCCACGTCAAGAGTGCCAAGCGCCACCATCTGCGGGTAGGTCTTAGAGCGGGTGGCGACCATCGTCAGCGGTCCCTTCCGGGACACCATCCGACGGGTCTCCGGGGTGAGGTGGAACGGTGCCCCGAGGGCGTAGCCCTTCTCCTTTAGTCGACCGGTGGGCATTCCAACTCGGATTCCCACTTCAAGCAGATCCAGGGCTTCGTACATCGTCGTAGAAGGGTACCTGGACTCGATGACGTGGGCGTCGAAGTCGGGAGCGATCTCTCGGAACTTCCGGTCGTACAGCTTCAGGGCGGCGTCGGTGTGCCACTTCTCGGTCATGTCCCGCCCGGCCACAATGAGGCGAGCCTTGCACACCTGCCAACCGAGAGTCAGCAGGATGTACGTCGTGTCTGGGGCAGGTTTGACTGAGGGGTCAAGCGTCGCCTCTGACATCTCGCCCCGGTCGTGGGCGTTGGAGTATCCGAGCAGGCGAAGGGAGCGGACCAAGGTGCTCTTACCGGTGCCGTCGTTGCCATCGATCACAATTCGGCGGTCCATCACTTCACCTCCAGGTTGGTCGAGCAGAGCCACGCCATCAGGTCCCAGACAGCTTTGCTGCGGTGGCTGATGAGGTCTTTGCGGGCGGTGTCGATCTCAGCCCACGTCTTGCCGAAGCTCGTGTCACTTTCGAAGATAGGGTCGTAGCCGAAGCCGCCCTCGCCACGAGGCTCCGTGACGATCCAACCGGGTGACCGCCGCTCAGTGGAGAAGGCCACGGTGCCGTCAGGTGCCATGACCACGATGTTCGCGACGAAGTAAGCTCCGCGTTCGTGCTCGTGGACCGGCACGTCCTTCATCATCTCCATGACTCGCTGGTTGTTCAGGGGGTCCATCACTGAACGAGGGCGTCCGGAGTCCTTGATTTCGATGGACAGGATGCTGATCTTCGCATCCGCGAACCGTGCCGAATACGGACCTGGCAGACCCGCCAGCGCCGGGATGACGAGGCCGGAGTCCTCCGCCAGTAGCCACTCCCCAGGGTGGACAGCGGCGTAGCCCCGAGCCTTCTCCTCAGCGTTGTGCGCGAAGGTGTCTCCTGTCTCGGGAATGTCTTGGTCTGTCTCGGTGGTGAGCTTGATGTCCAGGGGGGCCAACAGCCCTCCGAACTCAGCTAGCTTTCCGGGATTGGTCGTGCAAATTCTCATAGGTACCCCTAGCCGCCATAGGGCAGCACATTCAGTGTTGTTACGGGTGGGGCTAGATGCAGCTAACCTACATCTGGTGATTCCGATGGGTCACCAAAGGGGCCGGTCCCCGTCGTTTTGTCCCAAATCACCTCGGTGGCGCGGAAGAACGAGTCGAGAGCGATGATCGGAGGCCACAGCAGCGGATTCCAGCCAAACACGGTCATCAGTCCGAGAGTCACGGCACGGTGACGCCAGCGATGGCCTTCGCCGATGGCGGTGAGGATGGGCTTGGTGTTCATCGTCGTCCTACCTTCCGGCCTTACCGGGCACAAGCTGTGCCCAGCGGGCGTCCCACGCGGGGCAGTGCAGGTTGGCACGGAGCATGACGTGTCCGCACTTGCAGGTGTGGGGCAGCTTCGTGGTGTGCATCGCGCCGCATCTCGCACAGGCGAGGTAGATGGCGTGTCCGGAGTCCACGGAATCCATGGACTCCTGTAGATCGGGCGGGGTGGGCTTGATCGCAGCTTCATCGGTCATGGTGTGGCTCCTTGCAGTGCCGCAAAGCAGCGGGCGTCCTCGATGGTCTGGACATCCCACAGTGCCGAAGCGGCGACGGCATTTACGATCTCCTCAACCGGGGAGGGGCCCGTGACGACGTGCAGGTTCTCGGCCAACAGAACGTGCCCACATTGGCACGTGTGGGGCAGCGTGACGCGGTGAGGGCATTCGCACTCGGAGCAGTAGAGGTAGAGGATGGGCTTGGTATCCATGGCTAGTCCCTCTCGACGGTCTTACCGTGCCAGGAGCACGGGACTGGCGTCGCGTTGGCGAAACCCCACTCCACCATCGTGGTGCTCCAAGCACACTCGATCATGCAGACGGGCTCCTCTCCTGCGGCGCTCATCTTGACGACGACGCAGGCAATGTCCTTGTCGGGTGCCGTGACCTTGTATTCACAACCGGTAGTGAGCACCGCGAGGGCGATTAGAAGTAGGGCGAGCTTTGTCATCATGTCTCATTAGGTGCTGGGTATTTGTTCACCGTACAAACACCCTATGGCCGTACCAAGTGCAAGACACAGGGGTGGCACTGAGGACACTCTCACGTCCCCGTGGCAAATAGCATTCAATAGCGCATACAGGTGCGGGGGTTACAGCAGATACAAACTTGACAACATAGCAGTTGTCGGCAGCAGTCGACGCGGCCCGGGCCTTATTGCAGCCCGCGAAGGCCAGCAGCGTGAGGATGGTGAAGGCGAGTCTCACAGGAGCCCCTTGGTGGCAGCGATGGCCATGCTCTTGCCGGAGTAGCCCGCGTTGGACACGAGGAACGAGTCCATCCACGACCAGTCGTTGAGCACGTACTTCTGCACGTCGGCAGCCTTCAGTTCGATGGTGGCAGGCGTAGCAGGCTTGGTCAGGTTGACGCCACCGCTATCGTACTGCACGGCATGGTTGTCCGGGTTACCTTCGTGCGCCGCCTTGTGCAACTCCAGCATCCTGATGATGGTCGCGAAGTCCTTGGCGTGGTTCTGTGGCGGCGTGAGGTTGAACAGGATGTGGTCCATCTTGACGTCAGCACCTTCTGCGAGCCCCGTGAGGCGTCCCTGGACCGTGGCCAGTGCCACCCCCAACGCTTTCTTGCACTCCCTGGTGTAGCCCATGCGGGCCTCAGCCAAGATCTCGTTGTGCTCGATGAGGTTGAGGCGAAGGGCGGTGAGCACCTCGTCTACGTTAGCGGTGATGGTTCGTGTGTCGTTGCGATCTAACATTGGTATTCCTTGTGGTTGGGGGCAATCTTACAGGCACTGTACGGCGATGCCGTGGGTTTCGGCTACTGATTCCCATAGCTCACGATCATCTATACCGAACAGGTAGAAGGTCACATCGATGGGCCAAGAGGCGTAGTCATGGGCATAGGTGAGGGCAACCTCAGCACACACGTCCATGGGGCAACCGTAGACGCCAGCACTGATGGCCGGGTAGGCGATGGACTTCAGGCCCATCCCCACAGCGGCCAACATCGGCATCTTGTAGCAGTCTCGGAGGGTCCTTCGGGCGGCGTCACCAACCCGGTAGCTAGTCGCCCCTACCTTCAACTGCGCCCCAGCAAGTGAACTCATGGGATCGTTGGCCACATAGCGCACCTCATCGGGGTCCTTTGGCCACACGGGGCCAGCCGTGTGGATGATCCACTTGCATGGCATATCGAAGGCAGGGGTCGGTACCGCCCCGCCGTTTGGCACACGTACATCATGGGTGGGCATGAACCCTGAAGCATGCCCACGTAGGCCGCCATGGAGGGGGAGCATCTTGCAGGCTTCAAAAAGGCGCGGCCCGGCAGCACGGTGAATCGCACCGTCTACGCCACCGCCACCTAGCCCATGGTTGTTTGCAGCGTTGACTACAGCGTCCCCGGCAAATGTGGTGATGTCACCATGGATGAGTTTGATGATCATGACTAGATCTCCTCGTTGTCTTGTTGTCGGTCGTAATCTTCCATGACGGCCTCCATTGCAGCTTCCATTTTCGCCTCGCGTTCCGCCTGTTTGGCATCATTGCGTGGGTCGTCAAGTGGGATTGACGCATCGGCCACATACATGACCATGTGACTGATCTTGCCTGATGCCGGGGATTTGGGTGCGGGGCTCATTCTAGCGCCCCTTGTTGCGGGCAATCACATCGGAAAGGTACTGGCCGCTCTGAAGGAGTCGGTGATCACAACCGGCCTGATGCTGAAGCCCCTCAATCCAAGAGGTGTAGTTGGCCTCCAGCAACGTCACGAAGTCGGGAGCATTGCCCCGATCGATATACCGCTGGATGTACTCCTCACGCAGTTCAGGGGCCGGATAGACCAACACGAAGGAAATGCCCTCGGCGACCAAGGCGTCACGCACCTCTTGATGCGACGAGACCAGGATGTAGGACACCTCAGGGCGCCTCAGTCGTCGCTTGATGTGCCCGATGTAATTCAGTGGCCACTGGGGATCGCGCTGCCTCTCGCCGGGGTAGGGCAGCCAACTGAAATGCGAACTGTCGCTATCGCTGACCCCGGCTGTGGCGGCGCAGAAGTGGGTCTTGCCCACACCGGGGAAACCTGAAATTACTTGAGCCATGTTCTAGCCCTCCTTGTCTGTGTGTGCCTTGTCGGCATGATTCGCCCAGTTCACGATCTGAACTGCCGCATCAACAGGGGTCGAGCCTTTACCAACCACCCCCCCAAAATCGGGGCAGGTGGCCACGTACTCCGTTCCGGTTGCATTCAGCATCACTGTGATGCTGATGGTGCGTCCGTCCACGGGTACATCTCGGGTGATCGGCTCAAATTCCATGGGCGGCACCTGTCGTGGGCATGGTGATGTGACCAGCCTGGAGAAGTCGGTGTGCCATGCGCCCGTAGCTACCTTGGAGACGCCAGGCCAAGCCCGTGTTCACAAGGTGCTGGAACAGGTCAATGACATCTTCTTCCGTGGCCTCACCAGCTTCAAAGTCCATCATGGCCGACACTAGTTCTGACTGGTTCATCTGGGGTCCCCCGTTGGTGATTGAGACCCTGAAGGGCCGTCACACCTGTTACGGGTCAAGGTGCCCCAAACTAACCAGCGGGATCAGTTGCTGGTGCAGCCTCGACAGGCACCCGATCAGTTGTAAGGCTGACAAGCAACTTGGCTTCATGCAGCTCCCAAAGGATCATCCCGGAGACGCTATTGGCCTGCTTAGACTCAACGACCTTGCAGGCGATACTGAAGGCGGCAGCGTGGCCCGTCGCCTGGAACTTGTGGAAGAATGGCCCGTCGCCAGCGTCGTCTGAGGGTACGGTGAACAAGAGAATGTAGTCTTTCATGTTGGGTCCTATTGCCGCCCTTGGGCGTGCATGGTGGGTAAATCAATCAACGGTGTACGACCAAATCGCCTTTGGGTTTGCCTCAAACGAGCGACAGCGCCTTACCTCGAACCAGCCCTCATTGATGTTCTCAACATCATCGTGCTCAGGGTGGTTGATCTTCATGCCGCCGGGCGGCACCTTGATGAAGCCGAGGCGATTCTTGGGTGTCTTCGCCTTGCTCATGTAGAGCGACAACTGCTCACCCTCAACATTGGGCACGTGGTTGTGCGACTCAAAGTTGAGCACCGGACCGGAATGCGGGCTGTCTACCTTGGCACCGGCAGCGATCGGATCGTTGGGATGCTTAATGTAGATCATATCGCCCTGCTGTGCCTCAATGTCACCTGCAGGGATGTTACCTGCCATGTACTGATAGGTCGCCTCCACAAGCTGGCAGGCAGGGCGGTATTTGCCATTATCGAGCCGCTTCGGGTGGCAGCGGTGGAAGTGGACGTGGGTCTTATACGATGCATCGTGAGCCTGATCGAATCCCTGGTACTGACGTTCGAAGATGATGAGGAAGGTCGGGTAGCCCCGCGCCGTGATCGTACCAGTGAGGGTGTAGTACATCAGGCCGTAGTCATCCCGCCCATTCAGCCTTGCCTCGTAATCGTTGAGGACAATGCCGCCACTGATGGGATCGGTCATGCCCTTCTCAAACACGTGGTAGAAGCGGCTGTAGCACCATTGCGTCCGCACACCGCTGACACACACGGCGACGTAGGGGACAGTCACCACACGGGTCTCATTGTCCGCCGTGGGCGTGAAGGCGCTGCGCTTCTTGCTGGTCCCTTCCTTGGCGTCCTCGTCCATCTCCAGTTCCCACTGGCTCTCAACGAACTTGGGCATGCACGTCCACTTTTTGCGCCCGCCAGTGCATCGCTGCAGATAGGCCGGCAGGCTGTGCAGCAGGAAGTTGATGTAGGGGGTTAGGTCCTTCTCATAGGTCCCCCGCCACCCCGCAGACGTAGCGATCTCACACAGGGTCTCAGCCCAGCCCTTCTGGCTGAGACCCTGCTCGATGAGGGGGAACTCCCGGTTCACGGCCTGTCCATCGGGGTTGGTGAAGACACTAGTAGGCCAGTCTCCCGAAGTGATGGCGGTGTGTAGCTTGGGGTACTGTCGGACAGTGATGCCCAATGTCTCCGCCGCCGCCGCCGCCGTCTTGGCCTTGCGGTGGTCGATTTTGGCTTCAGCTTCCTGCACTGCATCCGCCGCCCCACCAAGTGCCATGCACAGTTCGCGCGTGTCATCACAATCGACCGAATTCGGCCTGCTATCGCTGTAGCTATCGTAGTGATAGCCAAACGACGGCGGGGCCTTCATCATCTCTAGCAGCTCAGCGACGAACGCCTTGCCACCATCCTGGGTCCAACCGTGGGCTTCACAGGACGCCTTGATGAGTTTGTTGTTGCTAGTTTTGTCGCGGGTCTTGCCTTCGGTGAGGTAGCAGAAGAAGCGCCACGCAAGGTTGCTAGCCTTCAGGGCGTCCCAAAAGGGCTGCTTTGCTTTCTGCTTGAGCAGGCTGGCTAGGCCCTTGCTGTCTAGATCCGGTGCTTGCGGCAGGTAGGCCTCCCACCATCGGTGGGCACCTTGCGGGATGGTGCTCCCTTTCAGGTGCCTTTGGAGAGAATTGCGATTCAGCAGCGTTTGCCATGTGTGGCTAGCACCTAGGAATTCACTGTAGCAGGTCACCGTCCGCGTCTCCACGTCCACCGTTGCCATGCCAGTCTCAGGCATCGTGAACTTGGACTCCGTTTCCCACGTGGCGCCGCAGGGGGCGGTGTACACCACCTTGCAGTACAGCCAAGGGAGTTGCTTGCAGTTGTGGCGATGTTTATTGGGATCGGGATAGGTGTCTAGCCGTGTCTTTTCCACGGGTTGCTGCCTGCCCCCATGGTTGTGGACTTTGACCATGCGGGTAGATACAGGTTCAACCAGCGTGGTCGCGATGAACGGGTCAACCGCAGTGCTGCGTTCATGCAGCACTGTCCAATTGACGCCACTGTTGACGAAGATATCGTGACCCACCGCAAGGAACTCAACGCTGCGATCCTGACCTGGGATTGTGACCGTGCAGCGGGTGCCTGCCTGCTTTTCCAACGCCGCCGTGGCGGTGGCGCTGATTTTCTGTTGGGTGTGGCCGCCAGAACTTGCGAAATGCCACACGGTTTTCTGGATATCTGTCTGCGTCTGCATGATCTGCCCCTATGGCGGACGGTAGCCGCCCGTTAGTCTGGTACTGTTACGGCAAGCAGCCGCTGGAGCTAACCAATGGCGAGCTGGAAAGACCCGACAGGTGCCCAAAACCAGAACCCTGTGGGCACCTTAGCAACACCTGTCCACAGGGAATCTGTGGCGGGGAGCACGGGTGGGGTCGAATTAGTGCAAGTAAGGAACCAGGGTGATCTGTTCCGCACAGAGACATCGCACCCCATGCAGCAGCTAGCCCAAGCTGGGGTGGCGATCTTGACAGGAGCGGCCTACCCCTACTTCCCCTCTAGTCACAGGGCTAGCCCTAGTGGGGTGGTTCGGATCCAACGCACGACGGGGACGCTGCCCGCATCGTTACCTGATGCCATCTTCCCCTTCATCGTCGGGTGGCAGGCGTGGCAGGTGTGTCATCCAATCTTGACCAGGTACGGTAGGGTGGGGGGTCAAACTAGGCCCGTGGCCCAGGCCGTAGCCCAGCTCGAAGTTGAACTGGAAGCGGCACTGGTGGCGGCGGGCTACAGAATCCCAGGGTGATCCCAAATGGCAGATACAGAGAAAGCACTAGAGGCCCCGGCAACACCGGCAGAGCCAGCCAAGCGCATAACGCACGCCACATGCCGCGCTAGTAGTGGCTGCACCGGGACTGTGGCAGAGATCATTCGGTCTTCCCGTGTTCGGGGTGACGGCATCATTGATGGTGGTGGTGGATCGATCGTGTACCAGTGCAAGAGTTGTGGTGGCAGTTGGGCTGTGAACTATTGATCCCACCGCTGTCCTTCGCGTAATAAGTGCATGAATGGATTCGCACCAACCAGCTTTCTTTTTCACGGACCAGGGGCAAAAGTTGCCGCCGTGGGGAAAGTCCCCGAACTTGGCAAGCTCCAGGCTAGCTATGGTGATACTGCGAGCCAGAAGTGGCTTGACGCTAATCCTAGCCACAAGGCTGACAAGTACAACGGGCTGTACATCATAGAGTCCCGCGAGATCGTCCAAGAGGTGATGGTGGTTCCAGCCACCTACACCCCGGTCTATCTGATCGGCCCCCTCTGTAGCACGGGCAGTGCCGATGCGGCGGACGTGTTGCTGAAGACCCTAGAGGACACGCCACCCCACGTCCGCATTGTCCTATGGGCGTGGGACATTGGCGGTGTGCGTCCACCTATCGTGAGCCGTTCTAGGCCAGTGTGGGCCCCTGGCAACCATGCACACACGCAGGCCGTCCTCAACATGATGCCCCACGCTGATGCCGCAGTGGGGGCATGGTTGGCGAAGGACATAGCCGCTGCGTGCCTGATTACCAAGGAACACGCGAAAGATGACCTAGATGCTTGGGTGCAGGGGGTAGCGGCTTGCCTCCCCAAACATGGCAAAGCAGGAATGGCACTGTGGCCGTCATTACGCAAGTTGACTTGCCTGCCAGCCCCGCAGATGGCGGAAGTCATGGGAGTGTGGCTACATGTCAAACCCAGGAATTAGCTTAGAAAGCATGCCACCATGTTCGCTGTTTGCCGGTGGTGAGGTGTACCTCGTAGACCGTGCTGTCTCCGCATACAAGAGGGCAGCCCAGCATGCAGGGTGGGACGTCAATGAGGTCTCCGGACAGGATACTATCGCCCTAGCAGAAGCCTTGGGGGGCGGGTTCAGCATGGTGTTTGGGCTGCCTTGCCTAACCATCGTGGATTTGCCGACCCGCAAGCTGAAGACCAACACTGTCGTCACAGACCTCTTGCTGGGGCACCAGGGTCAACCTGTGATTGCCCGTCTCCACGCAGAACCCAAGGTCAAGGGCATCTGGGGGTCACTGTGCACGGGGGTGGCCAAGAAGACCCGAAAGTACCTATCCCCGCCTTTCTACAAACGGGATGAGTACGCTGCGAACTTTTGTGTCCAAGAGGCAAAGTCATACGGGATAAACTTTCCGATCAAGCTGGCAACAATGCTGGTGACGGTGTGTGGGACAGATCTAGGAATGTTGGCACCTGAAGTGCAGAAAGCGTGCATGTTGGCGACCTTACATGGTGAGGCTGATGTGTCTGTCAAGATTCTCCGCTCCACCATCGCCCCCGTGCCCCAAAAAGACGAAGACCGTGCTGCGGAACTGAAGGTTGCCCTGTCAACGGGGCAGATCCGAGATGTATCAAGGGCACTGACCAAGTGCTCCAAGGGCCGCACGGCAGACCCAACAATCGGCACACTGAAAATGCTGGAAGGGCAGGTACTGACGTGGTTTCTGGTCGCCGACCTATTAAGGCAAGAGGCTAATCCGAGCCAGGTAGCGGAGCAGCTAGGACTGAACCCTTGGTATGTGAAGCAGGATATCCTGCCCACAGCACAGCGACTTGGGTGGGTGAAATGCCGGGACCTCTACCTCCTAATCGGCAAGGCCCAGCGCCTCGCTTTGAGCGGTAGGGTAGATCCCTGGCAATCATTCTCTGCCCGGTGTCTTGCATGGTGCCCCCGGTAAATCATTGATAGACACAAACGGTATATCTAACCAACAAACTGCCCCAGCGCGGGCGCAAGGTATCAGCATGATTTTTGGGCAATGGGACGCAGGTAGTGCAAGAAAGGTTCGACAGTTCATGTTGGCCCCAACCTTCCTGGCAGACTACGATGGGAAGCAGCCTGAGTGGGACGCCCTAGGGTTTTTTACATATAAAAGAACGTACAGTAGAGTCACATGTGCCTGTGAGGACCCCACAACCTGCGGCCACTCCACTGAGGAATACTGGCAGACCTGTAAGCGTGTAGTGGAAGGGGTCTACATGATCCAGAAGATCCACTGCCACAACTTCCGCCTGCCCTGGAATGAGGCCAAGTCCCAGAAGTCTGCACAGTCTATGTACAAGCGGATGTGGGCTTTCAAATTCACACCACCTGGGCGCGGCCTGTGGATGATGGGCACTAACCAAGTGTATATAAAGGGTTCTGCATCTTTGCTCAATTGCGGGTTCTGTTCCAGCAAGGACCTAGATACCGACTTTTCGGGACCATTCACGTTCCTCATGGATATGTCCATGCTTGGTGTCGGCATCGGTGCGGACTTGAAAGGCAGGGGTAAAGTCAAGCTCATCACCCCAACCTTCACGGACGAGCCCTTCGTGGTTGGTGACACCCGCGAGGGTTGGGTAGACCTGCTCCGGGTCATACTGGAGAGCTTCGTCGGCAAGACAAAATATCCAACGACGGTGGATTACCGGCCGGTGCGTGAGCGTGGGTCAGCTATCCGAGGTTTCGGGGGCATCGCCAGCGGGGCGGCACCCTTGATCAACCTGATGGCGGAGGTGTCCAAGGTCCTACTGCCCTTCGGTGTCACCCTGGTCACGTCTCAGGAAACCCCCTGGGTCGTCACGACTACCTTTGAGGGCACTGGCCCTGATCAAAAGATCACCAGCAGTCAGATCGCTGACGTGTTCAACCTGATCGGCGTGTGTGTGGTTGCCGGGGGATTAAGGCGCACCGCAGAAATCTTGTTCGGTGACAAGGATGATACAGAGTTCCGCAACCTCAAGAACCCCTCGCAGATAGTGAAGTGGGGTGCAGAATTGACGCTGCTCGAGCGGGAGCTGGAAGATAGCTATGATGAGGCTCTTGCCACCAAGATCGAAGGCTTGAAGGGCAACATCGCGGCACATCCGTTGAACACACACCGATGGGCAAGTAACAACAGCATCTTTGCCACCGTAGGCCAGGACTACACAGAGGTTGCAGAGAGCATCGCCCGCAATGGTGAGCCTGGCATGGTGTGGCTAGATACCATGCAGCGGTACAGCAGGATGAAGGACCCAGAAGACAATAAGGACTACCGAGCGCTGGGTGGAAACCCATGTGCCGAGCAAACCCTTGAATCCTTTGAGGGCTGCAACCTGGTGGAATCATTCCCTTTTCACCATGACACCCTGGAAGATTACTTACTCACACTGAAATCTGCATACCTGTATGCCAAGACGGTCACATTGGTGCCGACACACAATTCGAAGTCCAACGCCATCATGATGCGTAATCGGAGGATCGGGTGCAGTATGTCGGGGATCCAGCAGGCCATTGAGAAGCTGGGTAGGCGGGAGTTCCTGCGGTGGTGTGATGAGGGGTACAAGTACATCCAACAGCTAGACACGATCTACAGCGAATGGTTGTGCATCCCCCGCAGCATCAAGACCACGAGTGTAAAACCGAGTGGTTCCGTCAGCTTACTGGCTGGTTCTACCCCTGGCATTCACTATGCCCACAGCGAATACTACATCCGCAACGTCCGTGTCGCCGGTACTAGCCCACTGGTGCCGGCATGCATCGAGGCTGGGTACACAGTAGAGCCGGATACCTATGCCCCTGACACTTTCGTGGTCAGCTTCCCCATGAAGACCAAATCGTTCAGCAAGGGCAAGCGTGAGGTCAGTATTTGGGAACAATTCAGCAACGCTGCTGCGTTACAGGAGTTCTGGGCCGACAACATGGTCTCCATTACTGTGTCTTTCAGCACCAAGGCCCAGGTCAAAGTGTTGGATGATGGATCACAGTATGTGTGGCGGGACCTGGATGCCGTCCTCCCTAGCGACACGATCTGTTTAGATGCCCGAGGCGAGCCCGTGGTGACCCGTGATGAGCGGGGGGATATCGCCAAGTGCCTAGAGGTGTATGAGGACAAACTGAAGTCGATCAGTTTGCTCCCCCTCAGTACCCATGGGTATGTGCAGGCACCCTACATCGAGATCAGTGAAGCCACGTACCAGGAGATGATCGCAAAGGTGAAGCCCTTGGTGCTGGACGGTGCCCACCACGAAACGGAAGACAAGTTCTGTACCACTGACGTCTGCATGCTCAAGCTGGAAACGCCCAACACTGTTAACTAGTCCCCCCCGTTTCGCGTAACAGGGAAAGCACCTGTTAGTGGTGCAGGGGGTGCGATTCGTGGCGGCAAACTATTTCAGCGGGCGGGTACATACCGTCCTGTATTCCAACCTAGACAGTGCCTATTACGTGTTGCGTATGGTGCTGGACGATAAGGATGGAAACAAGCCGGACAGCTCAGTCCCCCTTTGGTCACAACCGAACGTTGTCAACGTGGCTGGCAACGTGGCTGGGATCACCTTGACCCCAGGGGTCTGGTTTGGGTTTGAGGGGGCATGGTCCAACCATCCCAAGTACGGTCGTCAGATCCAAATCTCCCAGGCCCCCATCTTCAAGGGTGGCTGGGACGCGGAGACAGTCACCAAACTGCTCATTGGCAACGGGGTCGGCACTAGGCTGGCACGGACGCTCCGCGAATTCTTTGCGGACACCCTAGGTGTGGCCCTAAAGGACCCAAAGGAATTGGCACGGTGTCCCGCTGTAGACACAGCAACAGGTAGCTACCTTGTGGCGACTTGGAGGGACATTCAGGCGTACCACCAGGCAATCCAATACTTGCGGCAGCTTGGTATCCCGCAGAGCAAAATCAGCTCCGTTTGGAAACACTTTGGGGACGATGCAGAAGACGTCCTAGCATCAAACCCATGGGCACTGGTGGCACTACCAGGGTTCAACTGGAATCAGTGCGAAGAGATCGCTGGGAAGATGGGGCTGCCATTCTCAGGGCCCCTTCGACTACAGGGGGCCGCCCTAGCCGTGTGCCAGGAACAACGAGGCATGGGCAACCTGTACATTGAGGGTAAGGACCTTGTACGGGGCGTGTCCCATCTTGCAGATGAGGCAGATGCACCAGCCATCGCACAGGCCATCAAAGCGGCGGCGAAAGCCAAGCAGCTCGTGATCGATAGGGTCGACGGGAAGACCCTAGTGTATGAGCCATGGTGGTGGCACACGGAAACAGAGAGTGCCCGGATGTTGGCCGAACGCATGGTGCACTGGGATAGCCCCCGCTGTAAGGAACAACGGGAAGCCTACGTTGATGCTCTTGCTGAATCCTGCCCTATGGCAGAAGCAGCACTTGATGCTGGTAAAGACCTACAGGGAATCGCTGCCGCCGCCTTGGCCGACTGGGCCAGCACTAGCCACATCACCCTCAGTGACCCACAGACGAGGGGTGCACTGAATGCCCTAACGGCACCGATCAGCATCCTCACTGGATTACCCGGCACAGGCAAGACGCAGACGGTGCGGGCAATCATGCGGGTGCTAGTAGATGCACAAGTCCCCTGCCTACTGCTAGCCCCTACAGGGATTGCAGCGAAACGGGCCGCCCAATTGACGGGTGCTCCTGCGTCTACCATCCACAGGGCCTTTGAGGCGAAGCGCCCAGACGGGGAGAACTCCAAGCAGGCTGCCGGGTATGACGGGGTCAAACCGGGGGGGGGAGCTACAGAAGTGGCCGATAGCAGCGGGCAAAGCTGGGGGTACGGGGCCACTAGGCAGCACTCAGCCGATGTCATCGTGATCGATGAGGCATCAATGATCGATCAGGCACTGCTGTACCGCATACTGGACGGTACGAAGCCATCTGCCCGCCTTGTGTTCGTCGGTGACCATGCCCAGCTCCCAAGCGTGGGGCCGGGGCATGTCCTGCGTGAGCTGCTGGCCAGCAAGTGCTTCCCAACGGTCTCTCTTAGTGAGATCTACAGGCAGGCCAACACGAGCTACATCGTGGAGGCTGCACACGCCATCCACAATGGGGAGATCCCAGACACTGAGGGAAACGAATTCCGTCTATTGCATGTTGCGGACGACGATGCAGGGCTCCGCAAATGCAAGGCTCTAGCCTTACGTCTGACCGAACAGGGTGATGATTTTCAGGTCATCAGTCCCCGCCACGGCGGCACAGTGGGTGTGACGAACCTCAATAGCAACCTCCGTGAACTCCTGAACCCCGGCAGCCAAGGACGGCGGGAACGGAAGATCGGTGCGTATAGCGTCCGTGAGGGCGACCAGGTGATGGTTGTCAAAAATGACTACGAACTGGAAGTGTTCAACGGGGACATTGGCAAGATCAACACCCTGCGCCCGCAGGCGAGGGAAGCGGTGCTCAGTCTAGCAGGACCGCCAGCGGTACACGTCACCTGGCCTTACGGTAAGGTACGGGACTACCTACGGCTGGCTTACGCTAGCACGGTGCACAAAAATCAGGGCCGTGAAGTGGACGTGGTAGTGCTCCTGCTCAGCAAGACATTTGGCAGGCAGTTGCAGCGAAATCTGTTGTACACGGCGGTGACGCGGGCCAAAAAACGGGTGTACATCATTGGACAGCATGCCGCCCTAGTCCGTGCAATTGAAAACGACCGGGTGGACGAACGCAACACTTTGCTGGCGCATCGCGTACAGACAGCAATGACCACAACCTAAGAGGGCAACGCAAAGATGGCTGAGAATCAAAAGTTGGCACTAACTTTGGAATATGTGCGGGGCTGCTATGTAGAGCTAGCCACGATGAACGTGGACCTAGACCCCAACCCCATTGAGTTTGGCCCCAAACGGCTGAATAACAAGGTGGCGGAGACACGCAACATCCTGACGCGGTGTGAAAAGATCGCCCTAGAAGTAGGGGAGAAGCTGCACTGGCTCAAGCGGGTCCTGCTCACGGAGGAATTGACGTTCGACCTGAAAGTCAAGGACATGATGGCTAACGATCCTGAGGTGCGATCGGGCCGCAACGTCAGTGACCGCGAGAGCATCGCGTACACCAAGTTGGCAGAACAGCGCCGCACTATTGCGGACCTGAAGATCAGCATACATGACGGCACGTCCCTAGCGACCATCGTCCGGGCCAAGCGGGCAGACCTCAAGGACATCCAGGGACGTCTGCGGGACCAGCGCAACCTGTGTATGGACGAGATCAACCTTGGGGCACACTGGGGGGCCAAGCGTGCACCTGGGGATCTCAATGTCGCACTGAATCCTCAGAGGTATGTTGCATCGGGTGCTAATGAGGTAGCAGACCTGATCGGTTCCATTGATGGGGAACTGCATGTTGCCGGTGGGGTACTTGTGGACGACGACGATGGTGACGTAGTGGTGAAGGCTCACCCGAAGGTCGATAAGATTGCCCCTACCCTCGCGGACGACGGGGATGACGATGATGATGGTGGCAACGACGAAGATATCAACATCTTCGACGGGGATGACGACGATGATGGTAACGACGAAGATACCGACATCTTCGACGATGATGCTGACGACATCATCGCACAGATGGGTGATGTCATGGGCGAGGTGGCGGTTGACGCTGCCGCCATGGTCGATCGGGTAACCCCCACAATGGAAATCGAAAAGGCATCCGACGTGGCACCCTCTGAGCCGGTACAAGCCCCACCAACACCAGCCCCTACAGATGAGGCCGATCTGGGCGTCCTGGGGCTCCTAGCAGGCCTGACTGGTGCATCTTCAGCCGTCCCTCAGTCGGTTGAAGATGGTGCTGATGAAGAAGTTGACTCCCTCCTTGGAGGCATAGATGCCCCTGGCACCTCTGACGGGCAGTTTTCTGATTCTGTGGATGTCGATCTTGACGCCCTTCTTGATGATATTTAGCAGGGACTGTTAACCACCAATTGTGGTGTGCGTAACAATAGCGAGTAGGCGTCTTCTTTCTTTACTAAATCCGACAAGCCTACATGGAGTGCATTATGAGTGGTTACGTGGACCTTTCCTTGGGAGAGGGTGATGAGAACTTTGGCCGCAAGTCCGACAAATTCAAGGGTGTGGCAGGGCAGACGGAACGCCTGACATTGGCCTGGATGAAGACTACCCCTGATGGCCTGCCGACCGGCAAGCCCATCTTCAAGGGGGCCAGGCGGCATTTCTTGTCCGGTGTTGGTTACTTCCTGGCAAACGGCCCGGAGTTCACCAAGATCGCTGGCAAGGATGCAAAAGAGGTCGCCGCGACGATCGTGGTGAAGTGGCCCTCGCGCAATGGTGATCTGGACAAATCCCGTTTGCTGGACGGCTGGCAGGTGATGCCGTGGGTGTTCAGCGGTGACAAGTACAGTGCCATCCGTGGGATTCACCAGGAGTTCCCCCTGGAGCTTCACGATCTGAAGGTCACCTGTACGGACAGCCAGTTCCAGAAGATGACGTTCAGTCCCTGCAAGGACAACGTGCTGGCGAAGCTGGCTGAGAGTGAGAAGGGTGCCATCGTGGCCAAGGAGATCATGGCGGCCGTTGCACACGTAGCCACCCAGATCGAAAGCATGCTTGGCACGAACATGTCCCTGACACAGATCCGTGAGCGTCTTGCCGGCGGCGGCGGTGGCGGTGGCGGTGGCGGCATCCCCCACCAGGGTGCCGCTCCTGTCGATAGCTCCGTCAACGACGCAGATCTCGACGACCTCTTGGCCTAGTCACCCATGTGAGTGGGGAAGGGCGGCGCTGTATGGGTGACCTACAGTGCCGCCCTTCCTCTTGGTGGTAGAATCAGCCCCAACATGAGGGCGGTGGTTATGCGTGTGTTAGGGATCGATCCATCTCTCAGCTCATTCGGCTGGGCTATACACGATACGGAAGGGGTAGGCATTGGTCGCTGCCCTACCCGTGGTTGCTACCACACTAGTCCTAAGACCTTGTTCGTGGACAGGTACATCTACTTACGTGAGCAGGTGGCAGCACTAGTGATCGAGCAGAAGCCCGACAAGGTGGGGCTAGAGAGCAGTGTGTTCCATGCACACCAGTCCGAGGCCATGTATGCATTGTTCACCAACACTTGTGAGGCACTGAAGGCCACCGGGTGCGATGTGGTGCTATTCACGCCGCCACAGGTGAAGGCACACGCCCGCCTATTCCTAGGTCGCCCGCAGAAGCCCAAGTGGAAGATGCACAAGCTAGACATGATCGAGGCGGCAAGGGTGGACACGGGCGGCTCCGGTAGGTGGACCGATGATGAGGCCGATGCCTACTGGGTCGCACGGATCGCCGCACGGTTCTGGCAGCGTCTAGAGGGCACGATCACAGATGCAGACCTCACTACTGAGGAGGTCAAGCACTTCACGCACGTCCACACATACACCCGTGGAAAAAAGGCGGGGCAAATAGAACGTAGAGGGCTGATTTACCGTAACGGTGATAGGTACTACAAATGGTCTGGAGGAAGTTATGGCAAGGAAGAAAGCTGAAGTTGTAGTGGCATCAAACAAGATGTCACCGCTGGCAAATGTCGAAAAAATCATCGGGAAGATCTTCAAGGGAAACGATGTCATCGTCCAGCTTGACCCCGAAGTGCTGACGGAAAGTCTGCCCTACTACCCATCAGGTAGTTTCGTGATGGACTACCTGATCGGTGGCAAGCTCAACACACACGGCGTGGCCCCGTGCCCGGGCTTTCCGGGTGGTCGGGTGACACAACTGTACGGTAACCCTAGCTCGGGAAAAACCACATTGGCATTGACCACTTGCGGCCAAGTTGCCGCCATGGGTGGTTGTGCCTTGTACATCGACTGGGAGAATGAAGTGGTCCCGGACTACGCCAATCAGCTTGGCGTTCCAATCAGTGACCGTAGCAAGTTCCTGTTGGTGCAGCCGGACACCCTTGAAGACGGCATGAAGATCGCATGGGCGGCTGCGGCTTCCGGGGTCGATTTGATCGTCTTGGACAGTGTTGGCGCAGGTGTCCCAAAGGACGTCTTCGAGCAGAAGGTTGAGGACCAGGGCAAGGAATCCCGCCTAGCTCTCAATGCATCCAAATGGTCCGCGTTCCTACCGAAGTTCAAGGCCGTGTGCAAGAAGTCAGGCACGGCAGTTCTGGGCATCGCACAGATCCGCGCCAACCCCGGTGCTATGGGCCATGGTGACAAGACGACGGTGCAGGGCGGCAACGCCTGGAAGTTCTATGCAGCCCTGCGGATCAAGCTGTCCCGGATCTCCCAACTCAAGGCCAAACGCATCAACCCCCTAACCAACGCTGTCGAAGACGTCAGCGTTGGTGGCAAGATCCAGGCACGCATTGAGAAGTGCAAGGTCAGCAGCAGCCAGGGTGCTGAGCAGGTGTTCTACATTCGGTGGGGTACAGGTATCGACAACCTGGCTAGCTACATTGACGTAGGTGCCGCCCACAACGTCATCAAGCAGTCAGGTAGCTGGTACTCCATGACGCTGCCAGATGGATCAGAATTCCGATGCCAGGGCGCCGAGAAGTTTGCACTACAGATGGGGGAAGATCCCAAATTGCTAGCTGCAGTCCACAAGCAGGTGGTTGCGGCACTGTCTCAGTCTAGCTACCAGAAAAGCGCACCCCCGGCTGACGCTGAGGTTGACATTGAGGACGCCCTAGAGGGCATGCCGGATATGTCGGATGCCCCTGTGGATGACAAGGCTGAAGACGAGGACGAAGACGAGGACGAAGACTAGGTGGTCAGCATTTCTGGGGATGGCACGCATGGGTACCAAAGTTCGGGTCCAAAACTTTCAGTCCATTGAAGATTCCGAGGTGGAGATCAGTGGGTTGACAGTCATAACTGGGCCAAATAATAGTGGAAAGAGTGCGATCATGCGTGCCATCGCTGGGGTGTTCACCAACACTCCAGGGCATCAGTTTGTCCGTCACGGCACCAAGCAGAGCACCGTCACCATTTCGTTTGACGATGGCAACACGGTGATGTGGGAGAAGGGCAAAGGGGTCAATAAGTACACTGTGAATGGCAAACTCCTAGAGCGTGTCGGTCACGGTGCCCCACCAGAGGTGGAAGCCCTCGGTGTCCGGCCCATCACGGCGGGTAATGAACCGTTCTGGCCCCAAATCGGGCAACAAGTGTCAGGGCAGATTTTCCTGCTGGACCGCCCGGGCAGCCATATCGCTGAGGTCATTGCAGATGCAGAACGTGTGGGGGCCTGTAACAACGCCCTGCGGGCTGTAGAGAAAGACCGGCGCAGTGCATCTGCCACCCTGAAGGTACGGAAGGCTGACGTGGTGACGGCCACTGCATCCCTTGAGGGGTTCAATGGGTTTGATGATGCCTTGACTGCCACGGAGGCCCTAGAAGCCGCCCACGCATCCGCCACCAAGGTACGGGCTGGTATCGAGATGGTTCGTGGTCTAGGCCACCGCAGTGGCACCGCCAAGGCTGCATGCAATAGGTTGGTAGGGGTAGGGGATGTTCAGGTGCCCAACACTGCCGAGAAGGCGGTGAAACTTGGGCGGGCATTAGACAAGTGCCTGCAACTGAAGGCTGATGTGGGGGCCAAGGGTGCTACCATCGCCCGGTTAGCAGGCTCAGGTGACATAGAGATCCCGCTAGCCGCTGATGCCATAGAAGCAAAGCGAAAATCCAACGAAAACTCCCACCTGCATACGAGGCACAAGACAACCCAGGCCCTAGTGGCTGGGCTTGCAGCCATCGCAGCAGTAGATCTAGCCCCGCTCCACGATGCAGCTACGGCCACCAATCTGTCCAGTCAAACCTGGGCCCAGGCACAGGCGCTCCTCGATCGCCACGTGACCTGCCAGGTGAAACTAGATGATGCATCGGTACGATTGAAGGAGGCTGAAGGGGGTCTTCAACTGCTTCAGGAGCAGCGGACGGACCTTCTTACAGAACTAGGGCACTGCCCTACATGCGGGAGCAATTGTGCCAAATCCAACGACCATTGAAGACTGGGTGAGCATCGCAGACACCCTCTACAAGATGCTCACTTGGGGCACCCCAGCCCTAATGGACAGGGAAATCTATCTGGAGGAAGTCGAGCATGTTCTCGATAGGTGGCAAGTCCAGAAGGCACAGGTAGCACCAAAGTTGGAAAGCGGCACCGATGACTGATTCTGTCCGGCTACTATGGCGAACCGATGTGCATGTCAGCGACCGTGGGCCTATCAGCCGCACGGACGATTGGATGGAAGCCTGTTGCGGCAAGCTCCGTCAGGTCGGCAACCTAGCTGAGAAGCTAGGGGCACATGCGGTGATCGACGGTGGCGACTTTTTCCATATCAAGTCACCAAGCCGGAACAGCCACAAGCTGGTAGCCACCATCGCAGCCCTACATGCAAAGTACCCCTGTCCAGTGTATGCCAACGTTGGCAACCATGACTGCGTGTACGGGGACTACACCTTCTTGGGCCAGCAGCCTCTTGGGGTGTTGTACGACACAGGGGTCTTCCAGCGCTTGTATGATAGGCATGAGGCCGTGTTCAGGGTAGGTGACATACAGGTGCGGGTAGTGGGCATCCCTTACCACGGCACCACGTATGACATGGAGAGGTTCACTACCGCCGCCGCCGCTAGGCAGCCCGAGGATACCCACCTCGTCGTCGTGGCCCACGTGCTGGCCAGCCAGAAGGGCGGCAAGATGTTCGAGGGCGAGGACATCATCAAGTATGAAGACCTCGCCAAGCTAGATGGTGTATCTTGTTGGGCTTTCGGCCACTGGCATAAGGACCAGGGCATCATCACGCTGTCCAACGGGGCGACCGTGGTGAACGTTGGGAGTTTGACCCGAGGCTCACTGTCACAAGACAATCTGAGCCGTCACCCCTGTGCCGTTGAGATCGTGTTCAACGCAGACGGCGTCACCACACAACGGCACCCTCTAGTTGTCCCAGACATCGATGCCTGCTTCGACATGCAGACCCGGCAGGAAGGTATTGACAGGGAGGAAGCCGTGGATGGGTTCGTCCGCAGCCTTCGCGGCACCCTTGTGGACACGACGGAAGGGACTCTGCTGGAGAAGGTGCGGGGGCTGATGATCGATCCGAAGATCAAGGAACGGGCCATTTGGTATCTGGAAAATACAGCATCGCAGGGTAGGGGGTAGCGTGAATAAGTCATTGAAACGCTATACACTTTACTGGAGCAGTCTTCAGAGGTACGAGGGGTGCCCCCAGCATTTTCTATGGGGTCGGGGCTGGGGTGCCATAGACGTAGGCGGCGGGCCGGGTAAACGCAAGCCAGTGCCGGAACAAAAGAGCCGCCACCATGCCGTGATGGGCATCGCAATCCAGGCTGGTATCGAGGCCATGTACAATGAGCAGTGGTACCGGCGGCCCCAGGAGATGATGGACCTGATGATTGATGAGGCTACGACCCACTTCAACCGTGAAATCCTGACCGGGTATATCGACTGGAGAGAGAGCCCATCAAGAACAGACCTATTGCAGGTGGTCTTGGCGGGCGTGCGGGGCTACGTCACCACGATGAAGCAGCACCGTCTGCTAGGGGCCTGGACCGAGGCCGAGATGGATCTCATCGGGTTCATTGACGAAGGCAACCCTATTGGGGGGCGTGCGGACACCGTGTTCAGGAGAACAGACACGGGGGTGACCATCTTAGACGGCAAAAATAGCAATAGGTACCTGGACAGGAAGACGGGGCAGTGGTTCAGCTACACCGACCCAGATCAATTACGGTGGTATGCCCTGTGCTACTTCCTGAAATTCGGGGTGCTCCCCGACCGACTGGCCTTCGTGTACTATCGCTTCCCCTATGGGTACACAGGGGACAAGGGGTATGAAGACATCCCCTCTGATGGCATTGACTGGGTTCCCTTCGCTGAGGATGATCTAAAGGGGCTAGCAGCCAGAGCCTTAGAGGCAAGGGCCGCGATGAACGCTGAGAAGTTCGATGCCAACCCCAGCCCGCAGGGGTGCAGATTCTGTGAATACGAGACGGTCTGCACCCCGCGCCAAGAGCAAAAGAAGAAGAACCAGCGAGGCCGGAAACCTAAGCGCAGCATCCTACCTGAAGGGAAAGGGATGATGGACCTAGACCTGGGTTAGTTTCGCCGGGCCGATCGCGTATACCGTGGGGGTAACAACATGAGCACAGAAGACGAACTACAGCTTTGTATCCAGCAGATCAGCAAACTTGAGGCGACCAAGAACCGTTTGGTTGGTCAACTTGCAGGGGCGGAAGCTCAGTTAGGGGAAGTCGAGGATGAGTGCCGCAAGCGAGGGTTAGACCCCGCAAAGCTAGCTGAGACCTGTGCACAGCTTGAGGCTGCATACATCGGTAAGGTGGCGGCACTAAGTGCAGACATCAAAACTTGCGCGGCACAGTTGGCGCGCTTTCAAGACGGGAATGGGGGTATATGATGGACATGAAGGTGAGCCGCAATGATCTTGACGGGGCATTCAGCGTAGTTAGGGACTGCACTACTGGGCAGGGTGCAATGATGACAGCCCACGTGCTGTTCCGCCCTACAACAAGCGGGGGGTACGATCTACTCGCCACCAACTCACGCAACTTTGGCAGCGTCCCCCTTGTGGGCTCAGTGACCACGGGTGCGGCGGTCCCTTTCACCGTTGAGGCCAAACGCCTTGGGAACTGGTTGAAGGCTGTGGCTGCAGACGCCACAATCACCTTCAAGGTGGACAACGGCAAAATCTCTGCCAGTACAACCCGTGGCAAGGTGGTGTTCAGCAGCCTAGACCCTGCACAGTTCCCCTTCTGGGATGGCCGGGTAGCCGAGTGCAAGGCCGCAGGAACAATCCAGGCGTCCAGGCTAGGCAATCTGCTGCGGCACGGAAAGCACTTCATCAGTGACCAAGAGCATCGGATGCCACACCTGTGCGTGGCTCAGGCCCGTGATGGTGCCCTGTTCAGCACCGACCAGACAGCAGTGGCTGTGACCACCTCAGAGGTGTTGAA
>FLOH01000946.1_pt1 | contig 49995 bp, 55 predicted proteins | sample 756751 | NCBI WGS metagenome assembly FLOH01 (sample SAMEA4026879, study PRJEB14308) | marine metagenome | biome: coastal water; material: water | depth 74 m | reverse complement strand
GTTAATGCACGATTTTCAAGGGCTTTAATACGATCTTCAATAGGTGGATGTGACGAAAACCATGAGGCAAAACCTTTTTTATCATTAATACCAAAGGCCGCCATTTGCTCAGGAAGTGCTTCTGGTTCAACCTGCCCAAGGCGTTTTAATGCACCAATCATGTTTTGATGGCCTGCCAAGTCTGCACCGCCAGTATCAGCGACAAATTCACGTTTTCTAGAAACGTACATAACAATAGTCGAAGCTAAAATCGAAAGCACAATTTGAGCAAAAAGCGTGGTTATAAAATAACCAATACCATGTCCGCGTTGATTTTTTAGAATAACACGATCAACAAAGTGTCCAATGACTCGGGAGAAGAAAATAACAAAGGTATTTACCACACCTTGAATAAGCGTTAGCGTTACCATATCGCCATTGGCAACGTGACTCATTTCATGACCAACAACAGCCTCTATCTCGCCCTTACTCATAGTATCAAGCAAGCCTTGAGAAACAGCCACTAAAGCTTTGTTTCTACTTGCACCCGTAGCAAAAGCGTTCAATGAAGCTGTGGGGAAAATAGCCACTTCAGGCATACGAATACCTACTATTTTTGCTTGTTTTTCAACGGTTTCAATGAGCCATTTTTCAAGGTTATTAGCAGGTGATTTAATGACCACTGCACCTGTCATGCGTTTGGCCATCCACTTGGAAATTAATAACGAAATAAAAGCGCCACCAAAGCCAAATACAGCAGAGAAAATAAGTAGAGCTTGTAAGTCAAGATCTGAGCCATTCTCCTTTAGAATTCCCTCAACACCAAGCAAGCTTAAAGTGATGCTTAACAAGACAAGAATGGCAATGTTAGTCATTAAAAATAAAAAGATTCTTTTCATAGGTACTCCTAGTTCGATGATAATTGAGTATTAGATATGGGTATTATCTAATAGATTCAAGTCTGTTGGCTTGCAATGCTCTTTACTAGAGTTTTAACTGCTCTTTTTCAGATAAGTTAATGTTAATTGATTGCTGATCGATTGGACAGTTAAAAACCAAATTAACCGCCTGTAATTGTAAGTCTTCTAGGTGGTCTTTTTTTGCATCACTATAGAGTCGATCACCAATAATTGGGAAATTAAAACCACTAAGATGCTTTCTAATTTGATGTTTTCTGCCCGTTTCAATGTGAATACTAAGTAATGTTCTTTCTTGGCTTTCTGCCAGTTTGGTAATATGACTTAATGCATGCTTGTCATCGATATCATCATCTAGACTAATTTTTTCAACTGGAAAACTCCCTGAGACTATTGCCAGATAGGTTTTTTTAATTAGCCTATCAGCAAATAGTTTTGAAAAATCTCTAGCCATAGCCTTTGAATGGGCAACTATCATCAGCCCGCTAGTTGCACGATCAAGCCTGTGTACTAAAAAGCTAGGGCGATCTAGCATCTTTTCAACCAATCGAGTTAATGAGCAATGATCTCCCCACTTTGAGCCCTGAGAAAAAATTCCAGCAGGCTTAAACCAAATGCTATAACTTTTTTTATCTAGTATTAAAGTGGGCTGAGTAGGGACTGAGGATAAAATTTCTTCATTCCAGTAAATAAAGACTTCATTACCTATTTTTAATGGTTTTTTAATGCGTCTAATTCTACTAATTTGTTTGTCTGTTTTTAGCCAAACACAGCCTTTATCCAGTGCACTTTTAAGACTTTGCTTAGATAATTCAGTTGCTTCAACCAAGGCATCAATTAAGAGCTGATTGTCGACTTTAATGGTAATTTTTCTTTCTATCACTTTTTTACTTGTATCCCTAGGTATAAATTAAAATCATACCTATGAATACAATTAACAGATTTTTATTTAAAGACTTAGATATCCGCGGCCAACATTTATCACTCATTGATACTTGGCAAGATATGATTCAAAATCGTGGCTATAGCGTACTTGTAAGGCAATTATTTGGTGAGCTTAGCGCTTTGGCTATCTTTTTGGCTAATGGCATTAAACACAAGGGCAAGCTTACCTTGCAAGTTCAAGGTAGTGGCATTGTCAGTTTATTGTTAGTTGAGGTAACGAGTGCTCTTAAGATTCGCGGCATGGTTAGATCAGATAGCACTATTGAAGAGGATGACTCTTTGGATAAAATTTTAGGCGAAGGCCAGATTGTTGCCACTTTGTACAATTCTCAAACAGACCATAGTTTTCAATCGTTAGTACCTATAAACCAAAAAGGCTTAATAGCAACTTTCGAAGATTACTTTTTTCAGTCAGAACAGTTAGAGTCTAGATTGTGGGTGAGCTCAACTCAGGAAAATCTTTGTGCTATGTTATTACAAAAAATGCCAGAGGCAGATCAGCATGATTCTGAAGGCTGGCATAGGGTTGGGACTTTATCTGACACCATTACCCAAGACGAATTAAATAGTTTGGATGCAGAGTCTTTACTGCATCGTTTATTTCATGAAGAGACGTTACAGTTATTTAATGCTGATTGGGTGGGTTATGAATGTGAGCAAAACAAAGAGCGGTTTGAAAAAATCATCTATGATTTAGGTGAACAAGATGCGCGCGACTTACTCAAAGAACGCGGAGAAATAGCCATACATAATGAAATTTGCAACGAGCATTTATTTTTTGATGAGCAAGATGTTGATCGAATTTTCGCGACTAACCCTTAAAGGATTAACAATGAAAAACATTATCTGGACCAAGCCTAATTGCTCATATTGTAGCCGAGCAAAAAACATGCTGGATGAAGACAGTGTTAAATATGAGGTTCGTTTAGTTGATGAAATTAAATGGAAAAATGACGATATGCTTCGTATGGCACCTGACGAGCTTACTTACCCACAAGTATTCTTAGCGGATAAACATGTGGGTGGATGTGATGATCTTGAAGCATATTTAATGTTGCGCGAGATGGGTATAGAAACCTAAAAATTGCTAAGCTTAAGGTGTTTATTAATAACGAGAAAAGCCACCCATTAAACCACCAAACAGCATAAACAAAAACCATAGGATTATAATCGCAGGAATTGAAGCTACCGCCCATTTAACCATGAACCATACCATTGAGAAAAATGGCATTTTAATATCTGTTACTTCTACTCTTGAATCCATAGCTTACTCCCGTTTGTGTTAGTTAATTTTTTCCAATCATTATATTCAGAAATTAACTTACTATAGTTATAAAAAAATGGAATAAGTCTTGAAATTTACTAAGGTTATTAGCCACCTTTAACTTTATTTATCCAAGATATGATATGTTCCTCTGAATTAGCAGGAGCACTGTTGTGTTGAGTGGAAATCTCAACATATTTATTCATTTCATTATTTGGAGCTAGACTATAGGCTTCTTCTGATAGACCGTTTTCTGTAAACACATCTTCACTTGTTGAAATCCATAAAACGGGTACATTTAGTTTTGGCATTACTAAGTCCATCCTTGATACGCCCTCTAGATGATGAAAACTTAAATAATTATTTGGCGTTGTCCAAATTTTGAATTTTTTACCGTGATTTTTAGTGACAAATTCAAAATCTTCATCCCCTTTACCCATATCAATTCTTTTATGAGCACGATTACTCATATTCTCTAGTATCTTGGGTTTAAAGTCTAGACTATTATTCATAGGCGTAGGCGCATCCCAACCTGGAAATCCAGGCGTAACTCCAATTACACCATTAATGCCTGAATGTTCAGAAGCATATCCAAAAGAAGCAACTGCACCAACACTATGGCCAGCGAGAAAAATATATTTATTGCCTTGACTTTTTAAATCTGAAACCTTCTCAGAAATTAAACTGTATGCATCTTGAAGACTGCCGTTATATTCTGTTTTTCCATTTTTTCCAGCCCAAGGGAAAATTGGAGTAACAACATCATATCCTTCTGACCTTAAATTAGAGGCTAGAGTACTATTTTTGCTCCATTGTGGCTGAGTTCCGATACCGTGAAGAAGAACCACCCCGACCCTATCTTCAGCAAAAGCAACCCCAATGTTGAAGGAAATAATAAAAATGAAAGTAAATAAATACTGTAAGTATTTCACAATATAACTCCATGATAAATAAAAATTTAGTATAAATGAAGTTGCTGCTTATCAAGTTATATTTGGTTCAAAATAATTATTTAATATAACCTATAATAAATTTATCAATTAAATAAGGAGAGATGAAGTGAAAAGGAGTTTTTTAATATTTATATTGGCCAGTTTAATATCTTTTAGCTCAATTGGGAAAGAGTACTACAATCTATGGCTTGAACAAGAAGTTCTAGACGAATATGCTGACAAGCCTGCTGGAGTTGTTTTGGAATTTAAAGGTGGAGATGGTAAATGGAAATGGGCTATCCCAATGATTGAGTCATATGTCAAACAAATAAGAGCTAAATATCCAAACCTTCCTATTGATGTTGTTGCTCACGGAAGTGGGATAAAATCATTAACAGAAGATAGTATATATAAGTTTAGTTCATCAACCCAAGACTCCTTGGAAAGCTTAAGCAAAGAAGGGGTCGATGTTAGTGTCTGTGGAGCTAAGTCAGCAATGATGCAAATCCCCCTAGATAGTTATGCTAAATATATTTACGTTGCTGAAAGTGCGCCACAATTAATTAGAGACTTGATAAGGCAAGACGAATATGTTCATATTCTTATTGGAGATAAGTCTTGGTAGATAAAGTCGGCGTTAAAAAAGGCGCCTAAGCACCTTTTTTAATATTCTAATTAAAGATTAGAAAGTCGCTAGTTATCATATCATTGGCAACATAACAGCTACTTGACCTTTTAAAAATTAGTCAGCTTTTAGTGCAAACTTTCCACTACCTAACAAAGCAATTACTACAGCTGCTGATAGATATAGAACTTGTAATTCAACAGCCCAAGCGCCTTGTTCTGTTAATGTGAATATTTGTTGAGAGTGCATCAAGCCAATTGCAAATAGCATATTGATAGCCATCAGCCATCCACCAATTCGAGTATACAATCCAACAATAACCATTAATGGTGCAAGTACTTCACCAATATACACTCCATTTGCGATAATCTCTGGCAGTCCAATTCCAGCTAGTGTTCCACTAATAAAACCAATGCCATTAAATTTAGCGATGCCATGAAATAGCATGGTAAATCCAACAGTTATTCTTAGTAATAATTTTGCCTGGTCATCCATATAATTCTCCTTTTTTTATTTTTTATAAAATCTTTTAAATCTACTGATGAGAACCATCACAAAAAGGCTTTCCAGCAGTTTTTCCACAACCACAAATATATAGTTGCTCATCTACATTAGCTGTATATGCTAATGGCTCAATATCACTCCCTTGATGGGTGCCATCGCAGTATGGTGGCGTACTAGTCTTACCGCACTGGCAAATATATTTCGTTTCGTTTGCAGATACATCAACAACATAAGGCTGACCTTTAGAATTCATTACGTTTTTCATTATATTTCCTTTTTAAGTAAGAGCCAACATTATATATTGTATAAAATTGACCATTAATACTATATTTATCATTTACTATTTCCATATGACTTCTAATAAAACCATCTTATGAACGCCAAAATATTAGACGGAATGGTCATATTTACAATGGTTGTTGATAGTAATGGATTTTCTAGTGCTGCAAGACTCTCAGGCCATAGCACATCTCACTTAAGCAAGGTAATTAACCGGCTTGAATCCAGACTCGGTGTATTGTTATTAAATAGAACGACTCGAACAATAAGTCTCACCCCAGAAGGTGAATTATATTATCGCCAATGTGTAAATATTATTAATGAGGCGAAAGCAGTAGAACAGCAACTTGAAGGGCAAAGACTAGAGCCACAAGGTAATTTAAAAATAAGCTGCCCAGTAAGTTTTGGGATATATAAATTACAGCCGTTAATATTAGAATATATGGATAAGTATCCTAAAGTTAATATAGAGCTAAATTTAGAAGGTAGGTATGTTGATATAGTTGGTGAAGGTTTTAACTTGGTGTTTCGAGGTGCAATTAAGTTAGAAGATTCAAACCTTATTAGTCGAAAAATTCACTCTTCCAAAATAGCGACGCTTGCCTCGCCAAAATATTTAGAAAAATACGGCTCTCCAGTCCACCCAAAAGATCTTAGTAAGCATAAAACAATTGGCCTTAACCATATTCCACAATACAACATTTGGCGCTATATAAGTCCCAACACAAAGATAGAGACCAGGGCGACAATTAAAAGCCATACATTGACCAACAATGAGCAAATGGCATTAGAATTGTGCATAGCAGGTCAAGGTATCACTAGATTACCACTGTTCAACCTAAGAGAAGAAATTAAAAAAGGTGAATTGATAGAATTATTTGGTGATTATCAGCCTATTGTAATCGACGTATTTATCGTGTATCCAAGTAGACAGTATATGCCCGCTAAAGTGAAAAGTTTTATTGACTTTGTTTCAGATAGACTTAAGTAGATCGCAAGTAAATGCTAATCAATCTACACACAAATATATCTAGTATAGATATTTGTAACAAAATACTTAAAGACTCGCCATCATGATGCGTCACATACTACAATTTCATAAATTGCATCTAAATTATTTTGCGCATCAATATCACCATGATTAGCTAAAGGTTTAAATTCTTTAAGTGCGACCTTATATTCACCTTTATCAAACGCATTCATTCCATTTTGAAAGTCAGCATAAGAAATCCCAATAGAGCTAAATGATAGAAATAGAGTTAGTAATAATATCTTCATAATTACTCTCCTTCTTTAGCTTGCTTCTTGGTATTCCTAGCTGCCGAAATCATTGGATAAGAAATCACTGCAAATGCCACCATTAAAATTAAAAATACTCCCGCTAGAATTTCCATTATTTATACCAAGTTAATTTTTATTGCCACTACTTTACTCGTAAGTCAATTCAATATCAAGCAATTCACACTCGGGGCAAAATATCTACTATAGATCAATATATTAATTTGACTTATTTAAAGGAGGTTAAGTGTTAGTTTTATCCAAATGAAAAAACTTGATAACAGCTAAACTTGTCAAAAGGAATACACTGCCGCCAACAATATCACCAGGCAAAAAGGTTAATAAGAACTGAGTCGGTCCACCATTAAACCAGCTTATAGCAGCATCACTAAAAGGGTAGGAGAAATAGACTATAAATTTACCAACAGTATTTATCAGTCCCGCAAAAATACATAAAAATACTAAATGTCTAATTGAAGTATTTGGAAAATCTTTAAAGTTAGCAAGTCTAAATTTTTCAATTAAATATATTGCCAGCAATGGACCCAAGCCACCAACAATTGTATAGCCAACTAAAATATAGTTTTTTAGCTCATTGTAAATTCCTGACAAAATAATAGCAGCAAAAATACCTAATATAGCTTTTTTACCATATAGCAAATAACCCAATAGCGCTGCTCCAATTGGTAAATATAAAAGAGAGCCTACAGTGGGATTGAAGTCTTTAGTAAAGAAAAGAATACTTTGAAATGCCTCTATATCAAATATAACATTATGCAGAGAATAAGCCAGATATAAGAAAAGAAAAGATTTAATGTTTATTATAAGAGTAGTCATTTTAATTATTAAACGAAGGGTTAAATTTTGAAAGGATATGAGGAATTATTTTCAATACGGCATAGATTAAAATTAAACTGCCAAGAGTATGAGATATGAAATACTTTCCTACAAATGTGGCTGCATTAATCTCTATATCAGTGAATTCTGCAATAAAAGTATATTTAAAAATACTTGAGAAAAGTGTGGTGAATATTACTAAAAAAACTATATGGCGAAAGTCTATATTTGTTAGGTCTTTGAAATTAGATACTTTAGTAAAATTCATTAAATAGACAGCACCAACTGGTACAAAGGTGTGAATCAAAGAGAATACCAGCGCCCCTTCAATATCAACAACGAAAGGGGCGTAATTAAGTACGATGAGAAAGAACACAATCATAAACCCAGGAATTACTGCAAAGCCAAAAATCAATAAAAGAAGGATTTTCCCACCCATTATAAATTTTAAATATGCATCAAAATGTCCAGGGGCATCGCCTAATAAAATAGTTAAAGAGAATAGTGCAGCTATAGTGACTACTACAATTAGATTAATCTTAATAAGCTTTACAAATAAGTGCACTTAGTATTATCTAATATAGACTAAAAATCTACTTCTTTTATCTTCTGATGACACAACTTGTTTAATGAATTTGTAATCAATAAGTGCATTAACCGCTCTCTTAATTGATGAAAGTGAATATTTTCTGAAATAGTCTGTCTTGGTGATTGAGGTAATTGTTGCATTGTTAGCAGATGCGATAAATTCCAGAACTGATTTTTCAAGGTTAGAAAATTCATTGATGCCCATTTCTTGCTCGAACTTATCAAGTGATTTACGCATTTTAAATAGATTATCAAATTCTTCCATATCGCCTCTATATCTAAGCTTAAAAAATATTTATTATAGCATAGGTTGAGCTATTATCCTGATGGCGATAAACAGCTAGAGCAGCTCTTTATTGATGGCGAGCTAGATGGTCTTTACAGAACTTGGTATGAGAACACGATAGGCAATATCGTGGGTACGCCTTATTTTTTGAATTGTAGCCATAGAAAACTCCTATCAACTGCACGCAAAAGGGCACGGAAAGAGACTTTCCTGTGCTTTATTTGAATGAAGTTGCCTGCAAATGCAGGCGAGTAGTGGGGCGAGAAACGGGGCTCGAACCCGCGACCACCGGAATCACAATCCAGGGCTCTACCAACTGAGCTATTCCCGCCATAATGTGGTGCGCCCTTCAGGATTCGAACCTGAGGCCTACGGCTTAGAAGGCCGTTGCTCTATCCAGCTGAGCTAAGGGCGCAAAAAAATAGTACTAAAACAATGCTATTTATAATTTTGGTCGGAGTAGAGGGATTTGAACCCCCGACCACCTGGTCCCAAACCAGGTACGCTACCAAACTGCGCTATACTCCGAAAAAAAAGAATTATACTTTGTTAAGCTGAATTGTAAATGGCTAAATTTAGGATTTTTTGTAATTAGTCAATTTCCAACGCTTGCCAAATGTCATCAATTCTTTGAATGACATCATCATTCATCACAATAGGTGTGCCCCATTCTCGATCAGTCTCACCAGGAAGCTTGTTGGTGGCATCAATACCCATTTTAGAACCTAGGCCAGAAACAGGAGAGGCGAAATCAAGATAGTCGATTGGCGTATTATTAATGAGTGTGGTATCGCGAGTTGGATCAACGCGAGTTGTCATTGCCCAGATAACTTCTTTCCAATCTTTCACGTCAATATCATCATCTACAATAATAACAAACTTGGTGTACATAAATTGGCGTAAGAATGACCAAACGCCCATCATTACTCGCTTAGCATGACCAGGATATTGCTTCTTGATACTAACAACAGCCATACGATATGAGCAAGCTTCTGGCGGTAGATAAAAATCTGTAATTTCTGGATATTGCTGTTGTAATAGTGGCACAAAAACTTCATTAAGCGCCACACCTAAAATGGCAGGCTCATCAATCGGCTTGCCGGTATAAGTCGAATGATAAATTGGATTTTTGCGATGAGTGATACGCTCAACAGTAAAGACCGGGAACTTTTCAACCTCATTGTAATATCCAGTGTGATCGCCATAAGGACCTTCATCAGCCATTTCATCTGGATAAATGACACCTTCAAGAATAATTTCAGCATTTTCAGGCACTTGAAGATCATTGCCAATACAGGTGCATACTTTGGTTTTTTTGCCACGCAATAAGCCGGCAAAACCATATTCACTTAGGCTATCAGGAATGGGTGTCACTGCTGCCAATGTGGTGGCAGGATCAGCACCAATGGCCACAGCAATTGGATATGGCTGACCTGGATTTTTATCACACCAATCTTTAAAATCTAGCGCACCACCACGATGCGATAACCAACGCATAATCAGCTTATTTTTGCCAATCACTTGCTGACGATATATGCCTAAATTTTGGCGTTTTTTTAAGGGGCCTTTGGTAATGGTCAATCCCCAAGTGATAAGAGGTGCAACATCCCCCGGCCAACATGTTTGGATTGGCAAGGTGGATAAATCTACAGCATCCCCTTCAATGATAACCTCTTGGCACTGTCCTTTTTTCACCAGCTTAACTGGCATATTTAAAACTTTTTTGAGAGTGGGTAGTTTTTCAAAAGCATCTTTTAAACCTTTGGGTGGCTCAGGTTGTTTTAGTTTGGCTAATAATTTACCTAGCTCCCTAAGGGCTACTAAATCTTCTTGCCCCATTGCTGAGGCAACTCGACCTGTGGTGCCAAATAAGTTAGCCAAGACAGGAATATTTGAACCTTTAACATTTTCAAATAATAGGGCAGGGCCTTTTTTGTCAAGTGTACGACGACAAATCTCAGTAATTTCTAAATTAGCATCTACTTCAGTAGTGATGCGTTTTAGTTCACCTCGCTTTTCAAGCTCAGCAATAAATTCTCTTAAATCTTGGTATATCATGAAAAACCCTTAATAACTATGTTTGTGAAAAGTAATTATTATGCGCTTCGAGCTCTTGCTCATTAGCTTGCACAACTTTAATTTTACCAATGTCAGAGTTTACTCGAATAATTTTTCGGTTTTTCCGATCTTGCTCATTAGATGACCCATCATTGCTAAATAAAGTAGATTGGCCACCAGTCATGGCTAGGTAAACTTGCGCAAGAATTTGAGCATCCAGTAATGCGCCATGAACAGTTCGAGCGCTGGCATCAATTTCAAAACGCCATCTTGGAATAAAATCAAAATTGTTAATTAAATCATAAACTTCATCAATAAACCTATCAACGCTTTGAACTAGCAATGTCCAATCTTTTTCTGGCAATTTAGTAAAGATTTTTTCAGAAAAAGGACCTTCTTTATCTTTACCAATAATTATCTTAGACTGAAAATCATTTTCTAAAGATAAGCCAGCTAATTCATCAGCAGAAATAGGTGAAATAAAATTTGGCAGTGCTTGCTTAATTAACAATGGTTTTTTTTGCCAATATTCATTTAAAAATGCTCCTATATTGACTTCATTAAACTTAAACCTAATCATAATTATTTACTTAAAAGATATATTTAACAATTTTTACACTTAATTTATATTTTAGAATTAAAATAATTATATTTCTACTATTTTCGCAAATAATAATCTCGGATAACTCATTGATATATAATGATTTTTATGTTAAAAAAACTTTTGTTTTTAGATGAAAATAATCCTTGTGTTTTTGTTTGAAATACTACAAAATCACATCTTTTCTATTTTAATTACTTTTTTTAGACATTGGTTTAGTGATGAATATTCAAATACCTCAATACATTCAAAATTTCTTTGACAATCAAGAATTAAAAACTCCATACTTGTTAATAGATTTAGACACCATTAAAAAAAATTACACTCGTTTAATTAGTGCAATGCCTGATGCTCGTCATTATTATGCAATTAAAGCTAATCCACATCCAAATGTTTTAGAAACACTTTTCAAAAGTGGTGGTTTTTTTGAAGTTGCTAGTATTGGTGAAGTTGATATGTGTCTTTCTATAGGAATTAGTGCAGATAGATTACTTTATGGCAATCCATTAAAAAAAGAACAAGAAATACTTGAGGCATATAACAAAGGCATTCGTGAATTTGTTTTTGATGAATATTCAGATTTACAAAAAATATCTAGGGTAGCCGCTGGCTCAAAAGTAATATGCCGTATTATTGCTGATGGTAAAGGAGCTGTTTCACCTTTAACTATAAAATTTGGTGCATCATTTGAAAATGCCAAACAATGGTTAAAAAAAGCACCAAAACTTGGTTTAATACCATTTGGTGTATCTTTTCATACAGGTTCTCAACAACTTAAAGCAGAAGCTTGGGAAAAACCAATAAGAGAAGCAAGTAAAATTTTCTCAGCTTTAGAAAAAGAAGGCTTTCCTCTAACTGTTCTGGATGTTGGCGGTGGTTTTCCAGTGTCTTACCGTCAAGATGTGCCTGAAATTGAAACTTTTACTAAAAAAATATTAGAGTATCAAGCTGATTATTTTACTAATCCACCATTAATTTACACTGAAGCTGGGCGTTATATTTCTGGAAATGCTGGTTTTATTCTGTCAGAAATAGTGCAAATATCATCTGATTACAAAGATAGTGATTTACGCTGGATTTATTTAGATATTGGTCGTTATGGTGGTTTAGTTGAAGAAAAAATTGATTATCCAATTATCAGCAAACATGATGGAAAAACAGGTCCAGTAGTATTCTCTGGGCAAACTTGTGACTCTAATGATGTTATTTATCGTGAGAAATTTAACTACCAATTACCTTTAAAAGCACAAGAAGGCGACCAGGTTATTCTAGCCTACACAGGTGCTTACACAACAACATACTCAACAACTCTTAACGGTTTTCCTTTATTAAATACTTTAACTACTAAAAAACCTATCAAAGAAAAAGAAGAAATTAATGATAAGTCTCACTCTACTAAAAACAGATGCATTTATCCAAAAGATTTTTTAGATGAATGTAAATTTACTGAAGATGAATATCAAAAATTCCCAAAAACAAGCGCTATAAAACTAACAAATCTAGGTGAATATGGCAAAGGTTTAATTAGTATGAAGAGTTTTAAAAGAGGCGAATTAATTGGTTCTTTTACAGGTGTGATTGGTTCAGAAATAAAATTACATACATTACAAATATCTCCTTCATTACATATCCATGATCCGAATTTCATAGGTTATTTAATCCATAATTGCAATCCTAATACTGTTTTAGATATGCAAGGAAAAAGACTTTATTGCATTAAAGATATTAAAAAGAGCGAACAATTAACAATGGATTATGCAACAACGGAAGATGTTTTATCGCGTCAATTTGCTTGTTTATGTGATGCCCCGAATTGTAGAATGTGGGTAACTGGTAGATCAGAAAAAGTATCTGAAGATGGAGCGTTTTACTTAAAAAATATAAATAACACTCATTTTAAAATCTGTTCTTAAGACTTTAAATTAATCTAAAAATTATCAAAGGATAGGAAAATTAGCTGTAAATTCTATCCTTTGTTTTGATATTTTTTTATATCTAAAAAATCAATTATGATAATTAGGAGCTTCTTTAGTGATAATAACATCATGAACATGAGATTCTCTAAAGCCAGCAGTTGTTATTTGTACAAACTCTGCTTTTTCTTGCATTTCTGTTAAAGTTGCACAACCAAACTAAAAACAAATGTATTTATCTAAAAGATTTTTCATAACCCATTGATGAACGCACACCATCAACCATTTGATGCACAATTGGACGAATTAAACCTTTTAATGGAACTCTTCTTTCAATACCTTCTTGAAAATAACGATCAGAAGAGCCGTGTGATTGATTCATTGCACCTAAAGAACCCATACCTTTATAAGATTTATACTTCAGTGGTGATACGTTTTAGTTCGCCTTGTTTTTCTAATTCAGAAATGAATTCTCGTAAGTCTTGATATTGTATATTGGGGTTTAATAACTATGTTTGTGAAAAGTAATTATTATGCGCTTCGAGCTCTTGCTCATTAGCTTGCACAACTTTAATTTTACCAATGTCAGAGTTTACTCGAATAATTTTTCGGTTTTTCCGATCTTGCTCATTAGATGACCCATCATTGCTAAATAAAGTAGATTGGCCACCAGTCATGGCTAGGTAAACTTGCGCAAGAATTTGAGCATCCAGTAATGCGCCATGAACAGTTCGAGCGCTGGCATCAATTTCAAAACGACGACACAAGGAGTCCAGGTTGTGAAGCGTGCCTGGGCGTTGTTGTCTAGAAAGTTCTAATGTATCGATAATTTTACAGTGGTCTTCAATACGCTCATCAGATCCAAATATCTTTAACTCATGATTTAAAAAGCCTAAGTCAAATGGCGCATTATGAATAACCAGTGTAGCGCCTTTGATGTATTCCATAAATTCGTTAACAACTTTTTCAAATTTAGGCTTTCCAGTTAAAAATTTATCTGTGATACCATGAATTCGTACTGAATCACCTACATTGCGCTCAGGTTGGATGTATTGATGGTATTCATTGTTCTTGGTAATTTCCCTGTCAATGATCTCGGTACAGCCGATTTCAATAATGCGATGCCCTTCAGAAGGTTCGATGCCAGTGGTTTCAGTATCTAAAACAATTAGTCTTTCCATAAAATATTGCACCTGTTATTTTTCGTGTAAAATTGATTGATTTTATCATAACTAAAAGTTAGAGAGTATTATGGCAAGAGTAACTGTTGAAGAGTGTTTGGATTTTGTAGATAATCGTTTTGAATTGGTATTAGTTGCTGCAAAACGTGCCCACCAATTGAGCTCAGGCGGCTATAGGTCAACTTTAGATGTTGGTAAAGATAAGCCGGCTGTAGTAGCACTTAGAGAAATTGAAGCGGGCCTTATTAACGCTTCAATCTTAACTGAAGAGTACGCTATGGAGCAAGAATTAACCGCGCAGCAAAAAGCTCATGACGCTGAAATTGCTGAAGAAGTTAAGGCAGAATTATCAGTAGCGTCTGTTGACGAAGGTGTTGATGAAGTGAGTGAAGTTCAAGAATAACACTTATAACTAAAATTATGTTTATTAAAAATGACGCTTAAGCGTCATTTTTTTTGCCTGAATTTTTCAAATAGTGATTTTTTATTTTACCATTGTTGACAATAGTTAATTAACTTAGTAGAATTTGACTAAATTTGATTTATTATTTTAATTATTGTTGACAATATGAGTATTAATGCTTTACAGGCTATAAAACAAGACACTCTATCTGAGCATGTATTCCAGCAGATTAAAGAAGATATCATTACGGGTGTTATTCCGCAAGGGCAAAAGATAGGTGAAGCAGGCCTTGCTAAATCGTATGACATTAGTCGTGGCCCATTGCGAGAAGCCTTACACAAATTAGAATCTATTAATCTGGTGGATCGTCGTCCACACTCTGGCTCTCGAGTTATCACTCTGGACTTTGCCATGATGCAAGATGTGTATCAAATGCGCGAAGCAATGGAAGGGTTTGCAACAAGATTGGCTTGTATTGCTATGTCGCAGTCTGACATTGACAACCTTTATCGTTTATTGGAAAAACATGAGTCATCTATTAAGCAATCAGAGGGTAAGCGTTATTTACAACAAGAAGGTAGTTTGGATTTTCATTATTATATTTTTTCCAAATGTCAAAATCAATGGTTGATTGATTATTTAAACAATAAGTTGTATCAAGTATTAAGAATGTGTCGTCATCGCAGTAGTCAAATGCCATTTCGAGTAGAACCAGCACTACATGATCATTATGCTATTGTTGATGCTATTAATAATCGAGACCCTGAGTTAGCAGAAATATTAATGCGTAGACATATTAGTGGCGCATGGAAAATTGTAAAAAATTTATTAGACAAAGAAAAAATCGAGGAATAATATGAGTATGAGTGCAGGTAAAGCGTTTCGTAAAGCTGTAGAGGATAACAACCCATTACAAGTCGTAGGTGCAGTAAATGCCTACTCAGCCATCATGGCAGAAAAAGTTGGCCATAAAGCTATATACCTTTCAGGTGGTGGTGTGGCTGCTTGCTCAATGGGTGTTCCCGATCTTGGTATTACAACCATGAAAGATGTATTAGAAGATACTTATCGTATTACTGATGCAACTGAGTTGCCATTATTAGTTGATATCGATACAGGTTGGGGCGGTGCTTTTAATATCGCCAGGTGTGTTCGTGAGTTTACTCGTGCGGGTGCTGGCGCTGTTCATATTGAAGATCAGGTTATGCAAAAGCGATGTGGCCATCGTCCTAATAAAGCAATCATCAGTCAACAAGAAATGGTTGACCGTGTTAAATCGGCTGTAGATGCAAAGACTGATTCAGATTTTGTGATTATGGCACGAACAGACGCACTAGCAGTTGAAGGTATTGAGTCTGCTATTGAACGTGCAATAGCCTGTGTAGAAGCTGGCGCTGATATGATATTTCCAGAAGCTATTAATACATTAGAGCAGTATGATCAATTTGTTAAAGCGGTTAATGTACCTGTATTGGCCAACATCACAGAATTTGGAGCAACGCCTTTATTTACATCTGAAGAGCTTTCTTCTGTTGGTGTCAAATTACAACTCTATCCATTGAGTGCGTTTCGTGCGATGAGTAAAGCAGCACTTAATGTCTATGAGCATATTAAGGAAGATGGTCATCAGAAAGATGTTGTAGATACTATGCAGACACGTATGGAATTATATGACTTTCTTGGATACCATGAGTATGAACAAAAATTAGACCAACTATTTGCAAATGAGGATAAATCATAATGAGTGATATAAAACAAACAACGCCAGGTTTTAAGCCAAAAAAATCAGTAGCTCTTTCAGGTACAACAGCAGGAAATACCGCCGTTTGTACAGTTGGACGCACAGGTAATGACTTACATTATCGTGGTTACGATATTCTTGATTTTGCAGAAAAAGCTGAATTTGAAGAGATTGCACATCTTATTATTCATGGCACCTTGCCAACAATTTCACAGCTGAAATCTTATAAAGCTAAATTAAAAGGTATGCGTGGATTGCCATCTGCCGTCAAAACGATTTTAGAGAATATTCCAAAATCAGCACACCCGATGGATGTAATGCGAACAGGTTGTTCTGTTATGGGCACTTGCATGACAGAAAAAGACAACCATCCTGAAAAAGAGGCACGTGCTGCTTTAGATCGTCTTATGGCTAGTTTTGGTTCAATGCTAGTCTATTGGTACCACTTTAGCCACAATAATAAACGCATTGAAACAGAAACTGACGATGATTCAATTGGCGAACATTTCTTACACATGCTTCATGGTGAATCACCTTGCGAAGAATGGGTAAAAGCCATGCACATTTCTTTGATACTTTATGCAGAGCATGAGTTTAATGCTTCAACATTTGCAGGTCGTGTCATCGCAGGTACTGGATCAGATATCCACTCTTGTATTACAGGCGCTATTGGTGCATTACGCGGGCCAAAGCATGGTGGGGCAAATGAGGTCGCCTCTGAAATCCAAAAGCGCTATAAAGATGCTGATCAAGCTGAGGCAGATATTCGTGAACGCATGGCTCGTAAAGAAATTATTATTGGCTTTGGGCATCCTGTTTACACAGTGTCTGACCCACGTAACGAAGTGATTAAGCGTGTTGCAAAACAACTGTCTGAATCTAATAAAAATATGACTATGTTTGATGTTGCTGAGCGTATTGAAACAGTCATGATGGACGAAAAGAAAATGTTTCCAAATCTAGATTGGTTCTCGGCAGTTTCTTATGAGCAAATGGGTGTTCCAACAGCAATGTTTACACCACTATTTGTTATTGCACGAACCACAGGTTGGGGTGCTCATGTAATTGAGCAACGCCAAGATGGAAAAATTATTCGCCCATCGGCCAACTATATTGGCCCTGAGAATCTTGAATTTGTAGCTTTAGCTGATCGTGGTTAGTTAATAATTAGGAGCACTGAAGAAAAATAATAATGAATACCAATTACCGAAAAAACCTTGATGGAACAGATTTAGATTACTTCGACACATGTCAAGCAATTGAAGATATAACGCCGGGCGCTTATGCTAAGCTTCCTTATACTTCTCGCATTCTAGCTGAACAACTTGTTCGTCGCTGTCAACCAGAAATGCTTACAGATTCACTCAAACAACTGATCGAGAATAGGCAAGATTTAGACTTTCCTTGGTATCCAGCTCGTGTGGTGTGTCATGATATTTTAGGGCAAACAGCTTTAGTTGATTTAGCTGGCCTGCGCGATGCAATTGCAAATCAAGGTGGTGATCCTTCTAAAGTTAATCCGGTGGTTCCAACTCAGTTAATTGTTGATCATTCGCTGGCAGTAGAGTCGCCTGGTTTTGACCCAGATGCATTTGAGAAAAACCGTGCTATTGAAGATCGCCGAAATAAAGACCGTTTTGATTTTATTGAGTGGTGCAAAACTTCTTTTCAAAATGTTGATGTAATTCCTGCTGGTAACGGCATTATGCACCAGATTAATTTGGAAAAAATGTCGCCTGTTATTCAAGTTCGTGAAGGTATTGCATTTCCTGATACCTGTGTTGGCACTGATTCACACACACCACACATTGATGCATTAGGCGTTATGGCAATAGGCGTGGGCGGATTAGAAGCTGAAACTGTTATGCTGGGCTTGCCATCGATGATGCGCGTACCAGATATTATTGGTGTTGAGCTTACTGGTAGACGCCAGGAAGGTATTACTGCAACGGACGTGGTTTTAGCAATCACTGAGTTCTTGCGTAACCAAAAAGTAGTCTCAGCTTACCTTGAGTTTTTTGGTGAGGGTACTAAGAGTTTAACCATTGGAGATCGCGCAACAATTTCTAATATGACACCTGAATATGGCGCTTCAGCAGGCTTATTCTATATTGATGAGCAAACCATTGAGTACTTAAAGCTCACAGGTCGTGAGCCTGAACAAGTAGCTTTAGTTGAGCACTACGCTAAAGAAACAGGTCTTTGGGCAGACGATCTGGTTGATGTAAACTATGAGCGAGTTCTAACCTTTAATTTATCGTTAGTTGAGCGTAATCTGGCTGGCCCATCAAACCCCCATCGTCGTCTAGCAACTGCTGATCTTGTATCAAGCGGCATTGCAAAGGACATGGACAAAGCTAAAGCTGAAGAAGCTGAAGGTAGAATGCCTGATGGCGCGGTTATTATCGCTGCAATTACATCTTGTACAAATACTTCCAATCCACGCAACGTTGTTGCCGCTGGATTAGTGGCACGTAAAGCAAATGAGCTTGGCTTGATTCGTAAGCCTTGGGTTAAAACATCATTCGCACCGGGCTCAAAGGTCGCAGAACTTTACTTAAAAGAAGCTGGTCTATTAAGCGAACTTGAAGCGCTTGGTTTTGGTATTGTGGGCTTTGCATGTACTACTTGTAATGGAATGTCTGGTGCACTTGATCCTGTTATTCGAGATGAAATTATTGATCGTGATTTATACGCGACAGCAGTTCTATCTGGCAATCGTAACTTCGATGGCCGAATTCACCCTTACGCGAAACAGGCATTCCTAGCATCGCCGCCATTAGTAGTTGCTTATGCGATTGCAGGAACCATTCGTTTTGACATTGAGCAAGACAGCTTGGGTAATGATAAAGATGGCAACCCTATTACCTTAAAAGACATTTGGCCTACGGATGAAGAAATTGATGTCATCGTAAAAGCAAGTGTTAAACCTGAAATGTTCCATCAGATTTACAATCCAATGTTTGATCTTGGTGTTATACAAGAGGCAAAGAGCCCTTTATATGATTGGGATGATAGAAGTACTTACATTACACGTCCTCCCTATTGGGAAGGCGCACTAGCTGGTGAACGAACTATGAAAGGTATGCGTCCTCTTGCAGTGCTTGGCGACAATATCACAACAGATCATTTATCTCCATCAAATGCTATTATGCTAGAAAGTGCTGCCGGTGCTTATTTGCATAAAATGGGCTTACCAGAAGAAGACTTTAATTCCTATGCAACCCACCGTGGTGATCACTTAACAGCACAACGTGCAACTTTTGCAAATCCTAAGTTGTTAAACGAAATGTGTCGGGATGGTGTTGATGGTAAAACCGGAGAGATTAAACAAGGCTCTCTTGCTCGTGTTGAGCCAGAAGGTGAGCAAATGCGCATGTGGGAAGCAATCGAAACTTATATGGATCGTGCACAGCCATTGATCATTATTGCAGGTGCTGACTATGGACAGGGATCATCACGTGACTGGGCTGCTAAAGGTGTTCGACTCGCGGGTGTTGAAACAATTGTCGCAGAAGGGTTTGAACGTATTCATCGTACAAACTTAGTCGGCATGGGTATTCTTCCGCTTGAATTTATTAATAATGAAACACGCAAAACTTACAAGATCGATGGCACTGAAACATTTGATGTTGAAGGTGATATCGCACCAGGATCTGCATTAATAGTTAAGATGACGCGCACTAATGGCGAGACGAAAAACATCCCTGTTAAATGTCGCTTAGATACAGCGCAAGAGGCACATGTTTATTCTGCTGGTGGTGTATTACAACGATTCGCTCAAGACTTTTTAGAGGAAAACGCATAATGTCTTTTGCGCCTCAAATCAAAATTTCTGCAACGTATATGCGTGGTGGGACTAGTAAAGGGGTTTTCTTTAATCTTGAAGATCTACCTGAAACATGTAAAGTTGCTGGCCCTGCTCGCGATGCAATGTTACTTCGTGTTATTGGTAGCCCTGATCCATATGGTAAGCAAACTGATGGTATGGGTGGCGCAACTTCAAGCACCAGTAAAACAGTTATTTTATCGAAAAGCTTAAAAGATGATCATGATGTTGATTATCTCTTCGGTCAAGTGTCAATTAATAAGCCGTTTGTTGATTGGAGTGGTAACTGTGGTAATTTAACAGCTGCAGTTGGTTCTTTCGCAATCAGCAATGGATTGGTTGATGCTGATCGTGTTATACAAAATGGCATTACGACTGTTCGTATTTGGCAGGCTAATATCAATAAAACCATCATTGCTAAAGTTCCAATGACTAATGGTATGGTTCAAGAAACGGGTGATTTTGAATTAGATGGAGTAACTTTCCCAGCAGCAGAAGTCCAAGTTGAGTTCATAAGTCCTGTGGATGCTGGTGATGCCATGTTCCCGACTGGAAACTTGATAGATGATTTAGAAGTCCCAGGTGTTGGCACATTTAAGGTAACCATGATCAATGCAGGTATTCCAACGATTTTCTTAAATGCGGATTCGATTAATTACACGGGCACAGAATTGCAGTCTGATATTAATGGTAACGAAAAAGCACTCACAATGTTTGAAAGTATTCGTGCCTATGGCGCTATAAAAATGGGATTGATAAATAGCATTGAGCAAGCTGCGGGTCGTCAACATACGCCTAAAGTTGCTTTTGTCGGTAAAGCTAAAAGCTACATCTGTTCAAGTGGTAAAGAGATTAGTGCAAATGATATTGATCTTAATGTTCGAGCCTTATCAATGGGATTATTGCATCATGCAATGATGGGTACTGCTGCGGTAGCAATTGGAACTGCAGCAACCATTCCTGGAACACTAGTTAACCTTGCTGCAGGTGGTGGCAAACGTGAAAATGTTACTTTTGGACATCCATCTGGATCACTAAAAGTGGGCGCAGAAGCAATGCAAGATAATGGTGACTGGACTGTAAATAAGGTAGTTATGAGTCGTAGTGCAAGAGTTTTAATGGAGGGATCAGTTCATATTCCTGGAAATATTTTTGATCATGTGTAACTAACAATTAATAGATTTTAAAAAGAATTGAGGTATTAAATAATAGGAGATTTAAAATGAATTACCAACAAGAATTAGCTGCATCAAAAGACGATCCAGAAGGATTCTGGAGAAAAAAATCTGAAGCCCTTGAGTGGTTTAAAAAGCCAGAAAAAATATTAACACAAGATAAAGATGGTATTCATCATTGGTTTGCAGATGGTGAGATGAACACAGCTTACATGGCACTTGATTATCATGTTGAAAATGGCCGTGCTGATCAAGCAGCCTTGATCTACGACTCTCCAGTTACAAATACAAAAAAGACCTACACTTATCGTGAATTGCGTGATGAAGTTGCACTAATTGCTGGCATGCTAGCAGATCTAGGTGTTGAAAAAGGCGACCGTGTCATTGTATATATGCCAATGATTCCACAAGCTGCAATGGCTATGCTGGCTTGTGCTCGTATTGGCGCTATTCATTCAGTAGTATTTGGTGGTTTTGCCGCACCTGAATTAGCATTGCGTATTGACGATGCTAAGCCAAAGGTAATCTTAAGTGCTTCTTGTGGTATTGAAATAAAGCGTGTTATTGAATATAAGCCATTAATTGATAATGCTATTGAAATTGCTGAACACACTCCCAAAAATGTCGTTGTATTCCAACGCCCAGAAGCAACAGCTGAACTTTCACGAGATGGAGATCTAGATTGGCTGGAGACTGTCAGTAAGGCTCAACCTGCAGAATGTACCCCAGTTAAAGGGTCTGATTTGCTTTATATTTTGTACACATCTGGCACAACAGGAAAACCTAAAGGTGTGGTACGTGAAAACGGTGGCCATGCAGTTGCGATGAAATACAGTATGAGTGCTATTTATGACATGAAGCCAGGAGAAGTTTTTTGGTCTGCTTCTGATGTAGGCTGGGTAGTGGGGCATTCTTATATCGTGTATGCGCCTTTGTTACAAGGTTGTACTACAATATTTTTTGAAGGAAAGCCAATTATGACTCCTGATGCTGGCGCCTTTTGGAGGGTTATTTCTGAACATAAGGTTAAAGCATTATTTACTGCACCTACCGCTTTTAGAGCGATTAAAAAAGAAGATCCAAATGGTGACTTCATAAAGAAATATGATTTATCTTCTTTCGAGACTTTATTTGCTGCAGGTGAGCGATTAGATCCACCAACTTATGAATGGCTAAATGAACAGTTTAAACTGCCAATTATTGATAATTGGTGGCAAACAGAAACAGGCTGGCCAATTTCTTCTAATATGAGGGGTATTGAAAAAATGCCGATCAAACCAGGGTCATCAACTGTTCCTGTGCCGGGTTATGATATACATATTTTGGATGACAATGGTCAAGAGGTTGTAGCTAACAAACAAGGCAATATTGCTATCAAATTACCCTTGCCGCCAAGTTGTTTGACGACTATTTGGGGTGATATTAATCGATTTAAATCGAGTTATTTGGAAACTTTCCCAGGCTACTACACGAGTGGTGATGGCGGCTATATTGATGAAGATGGCTATTTATTTGTGATGGGACGAACTGATGACGTTATTAACGTTTCAGGACATCGACTATCAACTGGAGAAATGGAAGAGATCATTGCCACACATCCAGCTGTGGCTGAATGTGCAGTTATTGGAAGAAGTGATGAACTTAAGGGGCAAATGCCATTAGGGTTTGCTATCTTAAAATCAGGTGTTGATACAGATCACTTAGATATCAAAAAAGCATTAGTTCAACTAATGAGAGAGAAAATTGGAGCTGTAGCTTGTTATAAAGACACCGTTATTGTTGAACGCTTACCTAAAACACGTTCTGGAAAAATTTTGAGAAAAACCTTAAGACAATTAGTTGATGGCGAAGATTACGTCATACCGTCAACCATTGATGATCCTACTATTTTGGATGAAATTCAACAAGAGTTAAAATAACGTTAAATGCAAATAATTAATAAAAATTGGAGATACCAATGGATGTAAAAACTGCATTAGCAAAACGAAAATCAACAAGAGCTTTCTTAAATAAAGAAGTACCCATAACAACAGTAAATGCCATTTTAGAGCAAGCCAAAACAGCACCTTCTGGCGTTAACACGCAGCCTTGGAAAGTAGCTGTATTGTCAGGACAAAGTAAAAAAGACCTTGAGCAGAAGATGGAGTCTGAATTTAGAGCTGGTAATAAGGGAACAATGGATTATCAGTATTATCCAGAGCAATGGGAAGCAGAATATAAACAGAGGCGCAAAGCTTGCGGTTTATTAATGTACTCCACGCTGCAAATTAAGCGTGAAGATAAGCAAAGACAGCTTGACCAGTGGGCGGCTAATTATCGCGCCTTTGATGCTCCTATCATGTTGCTTTTCTTTATTGATAAAATAATGGAAAAAGGTTCGTATGTAGATTATGGTATGTTTTTGCAATCTATTATGTTATCTGCAGTTGAACATGGATTGGCCACCTGTCCTCAAGCAGCTTTAGCTGAGTATCCTGAAATTGTTAAAAAGGAATTAGGCTATGAAGATCAAGTTTTGATTTGTGGTATGGCGCTTGGCTATGAAGACACAACTAAAGATGTTAATAATTATAGAACTGGGCGTGAAGATCTAGATAAGCTAGTTCGTTATTTCTCATAAATATTACATGTAACATCTCTTTTTTACTTAGAAATCAATAAAAAATAACACTTGGGCGTTATTTTTATCGAAAAAAATATCCATTATTACAGTATATGTCTAAGCAATTTTTTGAATCAAAGTTGTCTAAGCGTGAATTGGCGCTTTTGAGTACCTTGTTAACAAAATTACTTAAAGAGTAATTCATATTATGAATTTTTGACTCATAGTCTAGCTACTAATCTTGCCAAAATACCTTGCTAGATAGCCTTCTAGAAAGATACATTAGAAAATACTGATAGTTATTGTGAAGTCGCTATTCTATGTATCATAAGTCTTGAAAATCAACAATTAGGGGAAAAATAAAATGAGTAAGAATAAAAAAGATCAAAACACAATTAGTCGTAGAGATATGCTAAAAACAAGTGCAGCTCTAGCAGCGGCACCGATGTTTTTCACAAAAGGTGCTTACGCAGGTGCGCATTCTAAGAACTTTACTAACAATCCAGGTAGTTCGTCTACAGTGACACTAGGTTTTAATGTACCACAAACTGGTGCATATGCTGATGAAGGTGCTGATGAATTACGCGCTTTTAAGTTAGCTGTTAAACACTTAAATGGTGAAGGCGATAGCGGTATGATGAATACTATGAAGCCTATGAATTTAACGGGTAACGGTATTTTAGGAAAGAAAGTTACTTATGTAACAGGTGATACTCAAACTAAATCAGATGCAGCACGTGCTTCTGCTAAACGTATGATTGAGAAAGATGGTGTTGTTATGATTTCTGGTGGTTCATCATCAGGTGTGGCAATTGCTGTTCAAAGTTTGGCACAAGAAGCTGGTGTTATCTTTATGGCTGGTCTAACTCACTCAAATGATACAACTGGTAAAGACAAGCGTCGTTACGGTTTCCGTCATTTCTTTAACGCTAAAATGACAGGCTCTGCATTAGGACCAGTATTGAAAGAAGAAATGGGTACTGAAAGAAACGCATACCATTTAACTTCTGACTACACTTGGGGTTGGACACAGGAAGAGTCAATTAAAGAAACAACTGAAGGTTTAGGCTGGAATACTACTGCAACTATTAGAACACCAGTAGGTGCAGGTGACTTTTCTCAATTTATCACGCCGATTTTAAACTCAGGTGCAGATACATTGATTCTTAACCATTATGGTAAAGATATGATCAACTCGTTAACTCAATCTGTACAGTTTGGTTTGCGTGACAAAATGGTTAACGGTAAACAGTTTGAAATTATCGTACCTTTATACTCTCGTCTAATGGCGCAGGGTGCTGGTAAGAACCTTCAAGGTATCTTAGGAACAACAAACTGGGATTGGCAGTTACAAGATGCTGGTTCTAAAGCATTTGTTAAGTCGTTTGGTACTGAATATGGTTTTCCACCTTCAATGGCGGCTCATACTTGTTACGTGCAAACGTTGCTTTATGCAAATGCATGTGAGAGTGCTGGTACATTCTACCCACCTGAAGTTATTAAGCAGCTAGAAGGCTTTAAATTTGATGGTATGGGTAACGGTGAAACTGAGTATCGCGCTGAAGATCATCAGTGTTTCAAAGATGTATTGGTTGTTCGTGGTAAGGCAAATCCAAACACTCAGTTTGACTTACTTGACATTGTTAAAGAAGTTCCACGTTCTGAGGTTGAGTACGATGCTTCAATTTTCGGTGGTGAATTAGGTCCGTACGTAGTTTAAATCATTAGATTTAAAAACTTAAATGCCAATTACAAGCTAGTAGTTGGCATTTTTTTTAAATTTACTATAATTAATAAGAGAAAAATATTATGGATGCTGTTTTAATACAATTACTTAATGGTCTAGACAAGGGCGCGGCTTATGCTTTAATTGCACTTGGTTTAACACTGGTGTTTGGTACACTTGGTGTGGTTAACTTCGCGCACGGTGCGTTATTTATGTTGGGTGCGTTTTGTGCGGTAACATTTCAAAAGATTTTAACCATCTCGGTTCAAGTCATTGATCCAAGTATTACCTTTTTTACTGCCTATAAGGAGCAACCATATTTAGAAACATGGTTTGGCGACACGGGGCTCGCCATTATAGATTACGCGGTGCCACTATCAATTTTTATGGCAATACCCGTTATGTTATTAATTGGACTAGCTATGGAAAGGGGCCTAATTAGGCACTTTTATAAACGTACACATGCAGAGCAAATATTAGTTACATTTGGTTTGGCTATTGTTATTCAAGAAGTGATCCGTCATTTCTTTGGTGCGAATCCAATCCCAATGCCGCCGCCTGATGTTGTCTCTAGTAGTGCAGCAATTGGTACTTGGCTTGGACTGAGTGATAATCTTATTTATCCTTGGTGGCGATTAATTTATCTAGTTTTTTCATTATTGGTTATTGGCTCTGTGTTTGCATTCCTTCAGCTAACTACGTTTGGTATGGTGGTTAGAGCGGGTATGTTTGATCGACAAATGGTTGGATTTTTGGGTATCAATGTGCAGCGAAAATTTACCATTGTTTTTGGCCTTGCATCGGTTGTTGCAGGACTCGCAGGTGTGATGTATGCGCCTATATTGCCGCCTGATTATCATATGGGAATGGACTTCTTAGTTCTCTCCTTTGTTGTGGTTGTTGTTGGTGGTATGGGCTCTTTGCCTGGTGCTGTTGCTGCAGGATTCTTATTAGGAATTTTGCAATCATTCGCATCTATGACAATTGTAAGTCAGTACTTACCGGGCATTGATCAAATTATTATTTATTTAGTAGCTGTGATTATTTTATTAACACGTCCTCGTGGGTTGATGGGACGTAAAGGTGTAATGGAGGATTAAATCATGGAATTTTTAAAAAAACGTAGCGATCTATTTATCATGACAGTGTTCTCTATTGCTGTATTTAGTATGCCTATATGGCTTGAACCTATTGGTGCAAGCTATCCAGATCTTCTGCAAAAGTTTGCTATATTTGGTATTTTTGCTATTGGTTATAATATTCTATTTGGATTAACAGGATATTTATCATTTGGCCATGCTATTTTTATTGGCGTGGGCTCTTATACAGCTGTATGGTCATTTAAGTTGTTAAGTATGAATGCGATTCCAGCTATTATTTTTGGAACGCTGTTTGCAGGTTTGATTGCTTTTTTGGTGGGTTATGTAAGTTTACGTAGATCAGGTATTTACTTTTCAATACTGACATTGGCTTTTGCGCAAATGTTTTATAATCTTGCTTATTCGGTTTTGTCACCAATTACTAATGGTGAAACTGGCCTAACAATTGCTGCTGATGATCCAAGGGTGCTTGATCGCTTGTTTAGTGATGTAGCTGCAGGAGGAGGACTGCCTTCTACTGAGGTATTTGGTATCTCTATGAGTGGGTATTCAGGGTTTTATTTCACCGCTGTGTTACTTATACTGGCATTTTTTATCTCTTTAAAGATATTTAATTCTCCATTTGGGTTAAAACTTAAAGCGATTAAATCTAACCAGCATAGAATGAAATATACGGGTTATAACACTCGACCATACTTAATTACTGCCTTTGTTATTTCTGGCATGTTTGCAGGATTAGCTGGCTCATTGATGGCAGTTACAGATCCATTGGCTGGTGCAGAAAGGATGCAATGGACCGCTTCTGGTGAAGTGGTTCTAATGACTATTTTAGGTGGAGTAGGTACTTTATATGGACCTTTGCTTGGTGTTGGCATTATTAAATATTTAGAAAATATTTTTTCAGCTATTAATGAATCTGTGTTGCAAAGTTTTTTTGACTTTATGCCACAATGGCTGAATGATACGATGGTAGTGATTATTACTCCATTTGTCGGTGAAGGTTGGCATTTAACGCTAGGACTAATGTTTATGGTAGTTGTTATTTTCTTACCTGGTGGAGTAACCGAAGGTTTTCAAAAAATTAAGAACAGGTTTACTAAAAACAAAGAGCCAGAAAAATTAAAACAAGGGGACGAATAAAATGAACAGTTCTGTTTTAAAAATTAGCAATGTCAATAAAACTTTTGGTGGATTAAAAGCTTTAACTAAAGTCAATCTAGATATTGAGAAAGGCAAGGTCCATGCAATTATTGGTCCAAATGGCGCAGGTAAATCAACTTTATTGAATGTATGTATTGGGTTATTAGCACCTGACACTGGTGAAGTGCTGTTTGATAATCAAGATATTATTGGCAAGCAACCTCATGAGATTAATCAGATGGGTTTAGCGAGAGTTTTCCAAACACCTGAAATTTTTTCAGAGTTGTCTTTGTTAGAAAATGTCATGATTCCTGCGTTATCAAAGCGTGATGGACCCTTTAAGTTTAAAATTTTTAAAGATCTAGCTGATGAGAAGGATATCATGCAAGAATCCATTGATGTGTTAGCTAGTATTGGTATGCAAGATAAAATGCATGTCGCCTCTGGAAGTTTGTCACGTGGAGATAAACGTAGACTAGAGTTGGCAATGAGCTTAATACAACATCCAAAGCTACTCCTGTTGGATGAGCCAACTGCAGGTATGGCTAGACATGATACCAATCAAACAATTGAGCTATTGAAGCAGATGAAAGAGGGTGGCATGACTAAGGTTATTATTGAGCACGACATGCATGTTGTGTTTAGTGTTGCAGATACCATTTCTGTACTAGCAAGAGGTAAAATTATCGCAACAGGAACACCTGAAGAAATCAAAGCAAGTCCAATCGTAAAAGAAGCTTATTTAGGCGGAGGTACTCATGAGTGATAATAAATATAAAGCCGTTGTTTCACAAGGGTCTGATAGAGCATTTTTCTCTTGTTATGATCTTCACTCTTACTATGGTGAGAGTTATATTGTGCAAGGTGTTAGTTTCGATATTCGCGAAGGGGAAATTTTAGCCTTATTAGGTAGAAATGGCGCTGGAAAGACTTCAACACTTAGATCTATTGCTCGCGCTACCAGTCCTCAGGTGAATCATGGAGAAATGTGGCTTGATCATCAGCCTTTACATAATATGGAAGATTATCAAGTAGCACAATTAGGTGTTGCATTGGTGCCAGAAGATCGCTGTATTATTGGCGGGTTGACTGTACAGGAAAACTTACAATTAGCGCAAATTGAGGGTCCAATTGGCTGGTCTATAGAGCGTATCTATGAGCATTTTCCAAGATTGGGTGAGAGAAAAGACCAAGATGGCATTACTTTGTCAGGTGGTGAGCAACAAATGTTAGCAGTTGCCAGGGCGTTGGCACGTGATGTTAAATTGCTATTATTAGATGAGCCGTTTGAAGGTCTTGCACCAGTAATTGTTCATGAAATTGAAGATATCTTGATTAGTATTAAGAAGCTAGGTATTACTACTATTATTGTTGAACAAAATGCAGTAGCTGCGTTGCGTTTAGCGGATAGGGCACTTATATTGGATACTGGTAAGATTGTGTTTGATGGTAGCGCTCAAGAAGTTCTAGATGATGAAGTATTAAGACATCAATATTTAGCTATCTAAATATTGATATTTATTAATTAGATTTGGATGGTAAAAAGCACAAATCTTTTTAATTTTACAATTCATTAAAAATAACGCTTAGACGTTATTTTTAGCCCAAATAACTTATATGGGCGACTCTAATTCAATTGAATTAGATGATTTAATTTAAAAAAATGCCTTTCTTGAAAATTAGTTATTAGGTATTATTAATTCATATTTCTTAAATTACCTATTATTATGTATCCAGTTACCCAACCAAACAAAATACCTATTTGTGATGAAAAAAAGTATGAGTCAATGTACGATGATTCTATTAATAATTCAGATGAATTTTGGGCCACTCAAGCAAAAGAATTCTTGAATTGGGGTAAAGATTGGAATGAAGTATCTAATGTGGATTACACACAAGGAAAAATCGAATGGTTTAAGGGTGGTGAATTAAATGTTGCTTATAACTGTATCGATAGACACCTCCCAAAAAGAGCCAAGCAAACAGCAATCATCTGGGAGGGTGACGACCCTAGTGTTAGTCAAAAGATAACTTACCAGCAGCTGCACGATGAAGTTGCAAGGCTTTCTAATGGTTTAAAGAATTTAGGCGTTAAAAAGGGTGATCGAGTTTGTATCTATATGCCGATGATATTGGAGTCTGCTTACGCTATGTTGGCATGTGCTCGAATTGGTGCCATTCATTCAGTCGTATTTGGTGGGTTTTCGCCTGAAGCATTAAAAGACAGAATTCTTGACTCTGAATGCAAGGTTGTTATTACTGCTGATGAGGGTTTGCGCGGCGGAAGATCTACAGCACTTAAAGCTAATGTTGACCTTGCAATTGAAGGGTGTGATTGCGTTAGTAAAGTCGTTGTTGTTCAAAATACCAAAGGTGAAGTTAAATGGGGCGATAGAGATATTTGGTACCATGATTTGGTAGCGGATGTGCCTAGTGAATGCCCTTGTGAATCATTTGATGCTGAAACACCACTATTTATTCTTTATACATCAGGTTCTACTGGTAAACCAAAGGGTGTGGTGCATACTTCAGGCGGTTATTTATTGTATGCAGCCATGACGCATAAATACGCATTTGATTATCAAGAGGGCGATATTTACTGGTGTACGGCCGATGTTGGTTGGGTAACAGGCCACTCTTATATTGTTTATGGTCCACTAGCTAACGGTGCCACCACACTAATGTTTGAAGGCATTCCAACTTATCCAGATGCTTCGCGTTTTTGGCAAGTCATTGACAAGCATCAAGTAAATACTTTTTACACAGCACCAACAGCAATTCGCTCATTAATGGGCGCTGGTAATGAGTTTGTTGAAAAAACTGATCGTTCTAGTTTGCGTATTTTAGGTACCGTTGGTGAGCCAATCAATCCAGAAGCTTGGGAGTGGTATTACCGCACTGTTGGCCAGTCTAGGTGTCCAGTGGTTGATACTTGGTGGCAAACGGAAACAGGTGGTCATATGATTCTACCACTGCCTTATGCAACGGCTTTAAAGCCAGGATCAGCGAGTAAGCCTTTCTTTGGTATTGAGCCGCAAGTGGTTAATGAAAAAGGTGATATTCTTGAAGGTGAAGCGGAAGGTATTTTGGTGCTAGCCAGATCTTGGCCAGGGCAAATGCGTACACTTTACAATAATCATGAGCGTTTTATGGAAGCTTACTTCACAACTTTCCCAGGTAAATATTTTGCTGGTGATGGTGTTAAGCGCGACAGTGACGGCTACTACTGGATCACTGGACGAGTAGATGACGTTTTAAATATTTCAGGCCATCGTTTAGGCACAGCAGAGATCGAGTCAGCACTTGTCTTGCATGAAAGTGTTTCAGAGGCTGCAGTTGTAGGTTATCCGCATGACATCAAAGGACAAGGTGTTTACGCTTATGTTTCTATGATGAATGGCATAGAGCCAACAGATGAATTGAAAACAGAGCTGGCTAAGCTAGTGCGTCGTGAAATTGGACCAATTGCAAGTGTAGACAAGATTCAATTTGCGCCAGGACTACCAAAAACAAGAAGTGGTAAGATTATGAGACGAATCTTAAGAAAGATTGCGGAAAATGATTACGATAATTTAGGTGACACATCTACTTTGGCAGAGCCAGAAGTGGTTGAAGATTTGATTAAAAATCGAATCGCTTAAGGCCTAAATTACTGAATTTTAAGTTTCTCCAAGCCTTTCTTAATTTTGTCTTTTAGGCTAACTTCACATTGATTGTGATAGCTATTTTGCATGCTTTTATCTAAAGAGACGATTTTTCCAAATACCTGGTTTTCAAGCTCTATGGTGTTTTTAATATTTGCACAATAGTTGTTAATCTCTTCAGTTGTATAAGCGACTAATGTTGCCACACCGATAGCAGGTACGATCAATCCAGTGATAGCAATACCACTAGAGGTTTCTTTTAGCTCTTTAATTCTGGCAATATTTTGTTCAACTGTTTTTTTGTTTTGAGTTTCGAAAACGCCTTGAAGATAGCTAAGCTTTTCAGTAGATATATCTAGCCTTTTCTCAACTGATTTCAAAGAGCCTTTGAGTGTTTTTACTTGAACTCTTGCGTCACCCATTTGAGAAATTTCATCACCCAAAACACTGGTTTTACTAGTCACTAATGAAAGTTTTTCTTGAGAAATTTTAAGTGCCGATTGTGCTTTTATTAACTGGTTGTTAAGCGCTTCAAGGGCTGAATTGGTAGTCGCTTTAGTTGTTATTCCATTTTTTGTTTTAGCTGGCTGAAAAGCGTTTAATTTTTGATTATATTCTTGCGTTAATTCAGCTGATTCTTGCTCTAAAGTATCTATTTTTTCATTATAAAAAAAGTAACTTGCAATCAATGCAAAAGTTAGAACGATAGCGCTAAAAAGTGATTTGTTTTCCATAATAATATCTCGTATGTATTCGGTGTAATTAAGATGTTATTATACACAATTATAAATACTATATCAGAATATTATTGTATAGTTATATAATTAGATTAATACTACTTAAGCCATTGTGCAGCTTGTTTAGCGTAGTAGGTTAAGATTGCATCACTACCAGCACGCTTAAAAGAAAGTAAGGTTTCTAGTACAACCTTTTTTTCATCAATCCAACCGTTTTGACTGGCTGCTTTAATTTGTGCATATTCACCACTGACATGATAGGCAAAGGTTGGCATGCCAAATGTTTGTTTCACACGATAAACGATATCAAGATAAGGTAGTCCAGGCTTAATCATAACCATATCAGCACCCTCATCAATATCTAAACCTACTTCACGAATGGCTTCATCAGAATTAGCTGGATCCATTTGATAAGTTTCTTTACTAGAGGCTCCAAGATTATTAGCAGAACCAACTGCATCTCTAAAAGGCCCGTAGTAGCTAGAAGCAAATTTAGCTGAATAAGCCAGAATATTGGTATGAATAAAGCCATTTTCTTCTAAGGCATCACGAATTGCACCTATACGTCCATCCATCATATCTGAAGGGGCGACAATGTCACTACCAGCTTGTGCATGAGAAAGAGCTTGTTTAACGAGAACTTCAACAGTTTCATCATTAAGAACATAGCCTGATTCATCAATTAATCCATCTTGACCATGTGTGGTGAAAGGGTCAAGAGCCACATCAGTAATCACAGCAAGCTCAGGAAATTGTTGCTTTAATGCACGTACAGCTCTTTGTGCAAGGCCATCAGGATTAAATGCTTCTTGAGCATCTAAAGTTTTCTTGTCATTAGCCACGACTGGAAACAAAGCAACTGCACGAATACCTAAATCAACTAATTCTTGAGCTTCAATTAGTAATTGATCAATACTCATACGCTCGATATCAGGCATAGAGTCAATACTTTCACGCTTATTTTTACCTTCAATGACAAAGATTGGGAAAATTAAATCGTCCGTTGTTAATGTGTTTTCACGTATTAATTCACGGGTATGTGCGTGTTTTCTCAAACGACGCGGTCTATGGGTTAAAATTGGCATTCTTATTTTATATTTCTAATAATTTAACCGATTATACAACAATGAATCAATCAAGCGAAACCTTAACAAGCATGTCAAGCGTCAAAGAGGCGTTTATTAAACCTTTTCCTAATTCAAATAAGATTTATGTACAAGGCTCACGAGCAGATATCCAAGTGCCGATGCGCGAAATCACACTCACAGAAACTATTGGCGAGTTAGCTGAAAAGAATGACCCTATTCATGTTTATGACACTTCGGGTGTTTATACAGATACCAGTGTTCAAATCGATTTGCGTAAAGGCTTAGATAGTATTCGTGATAATTGGATTGACGAAAGGGAAGACGTACAAATGCTAGAAGGTATGAGTTCAACTTTCTCAAACGAACGTTTAGATAATGCTGAACTAGATACACTACGTTTTGAATTTTTAAAAACACCTAAATGCGCAAAAGAGGGTAAAAACGTTACTCAGATGCATTATGCGAGACAAGGCATTATCACGCCAGAAATGGAATATATTGCTATTCGTGAAAATTGTAAATGGCAAGATTATAAAGATCAAATTGGCCAGCAGAAAGGCGAAAGCTTTGGTGCTGAAATTCCTGAGCTGATTACTGCAGAATTTGTTCGTAGTGAAGTGGCACGTGGACGCGCTGTTATTCCTGCTAATATTAACCATCCTGAAACTGAGCCGATGATTATTGGCCGTAACTTTATGGTGAAAATTAATGGCAATATTGGTAATTCAGCATTAGGCTCAAGCATTGAAGAGGAAGTAGATAAAATGGTTTGGGGAATTCGTTGGGGTGCAGATACAATTATGGACCTTTCAACGGGTAAAAATATTCACGAAACTCGCGAATGGATTATTAGAAACTCTCCGGTTCCAATCGGTACAGTGCCTATTTATCAAGCTTTAGAAAAAGTTAATGGTGTGGTTGAAGACCTTACTTGGGAAGTGTTCAGAGATACGCTAATTGAGCAAGCAGAGCAAGGTGTTGATTACTTCACGATTCACGCAGGTGTTCGCTTAAAGTATGTTCCTTTGACGATTAATCGTATCACAGGTATTGTGTCTCGTGGCGGTTCTATTATGGCTAAATGGTGTTTAGCGCATCATACAGAAAGCTTTATTTATACTCATTTTGAAGATATTTGTAAAATTATGAAAAAGTACGACGTTACTTTCTCACTGGGTGATGGTCTGCGACCAGGTTGTATTGCTGATGCAAATGACGCAGCACAATTTGGTGAGCTTGAAACCTTAGGTGAGTTGACAAAAGTCGCTTGGAAACATGATGTCCAAACTTTTATCGAAGGCCCTGGACACGTTCCAATGCAAATGATTAAAGAAAACATGGAAAAGCAGCTTGACGAATGTGGTGAGGCGCCATTTTATACATTAGGTCCGTTAACTACAGATATCGCCCCAGGTTATGATCATATTACTTCAGCTATTGGTGCGGCACAAATCGGCTGGTATGGTTGCGCTATGCTTTGTTACGTGACACCTAAGGAGCACTTAGGTTTACCGAATCAAGACGATGTAAAAGAAGGAATTATTGCTTATAAAATTGCAGCACACGCTGCTGATTTAGCCAAAGGCCATCCAGGCGCACAAATTCGAGACAACGCTTTATCTAAAGCACGTTTTGAATTTAGATGGGAAGATCAGTTTAATCTAGGTTTAGACCCAGATACAGCTCGTAAATATCACGACGAAACCATGCCTAAGCAAGCAGCTAAGACGGCACACTTTTGTTCGATGTGTGGTCCTAAGTTTTGCTCTATGAAAATTACTCAAGAGATTAAAACCATGGATGCGGCAGAAATTGCTAAAATTAATGCCATTCAAGTGGAAATGGATTTAAAATCGGCTGAGTTTTTAGCCAACGATTCTGAAATTTATATAAAGAACACCGCTCCTTAAATAGTCAACTCACCCTTTTTAATAGCCTACTGAATTATGAGTTTAAATCAAACAAAAAAAATTATTGGTTCGCAAGAATGGTGCTCTTTTCCAGATTTAGGTGTTCCAGCTATTAAAGCACGGGTGGATTCTGGCGCCCAAACATCTTCCATTCATGCTTATAATATCCATAATTTTCGTAGACATGGAGAGCCTTGGGTTAGCTTTGAAGTATTACCTTTGCAAAAAAATAGACACACTTTAATTCGTTGTGAAAGTCCTCTTTTTGCTAGACGTTTAGTTAAAAGTTCCAGTGGCATCTCTGAATCCCGTTGTGTTATCTTAACTTCAATTAAGATAGATAAAGAGGTTTGGAAAATCGAGGTTACTTTAGCCAATCGCGATTCAATGGGATATAGAATGTTGTTGGGTCGAGAGGCTATGAAAGGAAAACTGCTTGTTGATCCTTCTACCAGTTTTTATTTTGGTGATATTCCGGCGTCAGATCTGAATAATTTTTATCAGAAAAATAATAACCCAAAAACCGCCCTTAAAATTGGACTTTTAGCCTCTAATAAATCGCTTTATAGTAATCAAAGAATCATTGAAGCTGGCGAAGAACGTGGCCATGAAATGCAATTCTTGAATCTAAAACGTTGTTATATGAAATTAGACGCATTGGATCCAGAGGTTCGCTATAGAGGCGGCAAAGATTTGGATGAATTAGATGCGGTAATTACCAGAATTCGTCCAAGTATGACATTCTATGGGTGTGCATTGGCACGTCAATTTGAGAGTATGGGAATTTATACAACCAATTCTTCTACGGCTATTACACAATCAAGAGATAAATTGTTTTCGCTACAGCTTATGTTGAAACATGGTGTTGATATACCTACTTCTGGATTTACAAGCTCCTCAATGGACACCAATGATTTAATTGAAATGGTCGGCGGAGCTCCTTTGGTTGTTAAATTACTTGAAGGGACTCAAGGTAAAGGAGTGGTGATGGCAGAAACTGAAAAAGCCGCCGAAAGTGTGATTAATGCTTTTAAATCTTTAAATACAAATTTATTAGTGCAAGAGTTTATCAAAGAAGCCCAAGGTAAAGATTTGCGCTGTTTTGTTATTAATGGCAAGGTAGTAGCTTCGATTCAACGAGAAGCTGCACCAGGTGAATTTAGAGCAAATCTTCACTTGGGTGGCGTTGCTTCTCTTGTTAAAATTACACCAGATGAGCGAAAACTTGCTGTCTCAGCTGCAAAAATATTAGGTTTAAGCGTTGCTGGTGTTGATATTATTCGATCTAAATCAGGACCTTTATTGCTAGAGGTCACTTCCTCTCCTGGACTGGAAGGAGTTGAAACTGCAACGCAAAAAGATATTGCAAGCATGATTATTATTTCGATTGAGAAAAAACTCAAGTGGAAAAGAGAATTAAACAACCCTGTTGTTTAATTTTTTTGCGAAATTTCTATTTGTTTAAATGCTTTTAGGCAACATTGCTTGGAAGGATTAAGGTTTTCACAGTTGCAGTAGTTATGTTTGGTCTGAAACACTACAAAATCCTTTAAAACACTGCCTTTTCCAGCTTTTAGTGCCTCTAGATAGGCATTTTCACTAATATTAAAGCAATAGCATAAAGGCTTTTCATTGATTTTCGTGTTGCAACAGCCCATTTTGATTTTTTCCTAAATTTTTTGAGTAAAATAAGTTACTTTAATTATAAAGATTTTATCTATGTGGCTTGCAGTATTAATTAACATCATTATCGTTACTCTGAGTGTTTTAATTCATTATGAATTTTTGTACCGTGCCACTAATCTGGCGCCTAAAGTTCACATTAAACATCGATTTAGAATTGTATTCGTGGTGTTTATTGCGCTAATTGCGCATGTGGTCGAGATATGGCTATTTGCACTGGCTTATTTTCTAATGAGCAAAGATAAGGTTTGGGGTGAAATACAAGGTAATTATGATGGTTCGTTTATGGATAGCGTCTATTTTTCATTTACCAATTTCACCACGCTTGGTTTTGGTGACATTGAGCCTTTAGGTTCTATTCGTTTATTAGTTGGTATGGAAGCTCTAGTTGGTTTTGTACTGATTACTTGGACTGCTTCTTTTTTGTTTTATGAAATGCAGCGTCATTGGGGTACTAAATAATATCTGCAACGAGTTTGGCTATTTTTTTAACCGCACCTTGTTGAGAATCAAAATAGTGTTTAGCATTAGAACCTAACGATTTTAACTGTTCAGGATTATTAAGCAATTGAATCAGCTTTTCAAATAATTCATCTGAATTTTGCACTTGAATACTGGCTTTATTTTTCAATAAAGCAGAAGAAATTTCAGAAAAATTAAATACATTAGGGCCAAAAATAATTGGCTTAGATAGGGCTGCTGGTTCCAACATATTGTGCCCACCCGTCTCATTTAAACTACCTCCCATAAACACAATATCACTGATTTTAAAATAGCTCAGCATTTCCCCCATGGAGTCGCCTAGTAGCACATGATCTTTTTCAACTACGCGAGTATCCGAGCGACGAGATACACTTAAAGAGGCATTTTTTATGAGCTTTTCCACACTATTAAATCGTTCAGGATGTCTTGGGATGATAACAAGTAATGCATTAAGTTGAGATTGAACTTTTAAAAAACTATTAATAATTTGACTCTCTTCTCCTAAATGTGTACTGGCAAAAGTAATAACTTTTTGATGGCCAACTATTTTCTTTAAGATTTGCGTTACAGTGCTATTAGGCACTGGGTTTAGATCAAATTTAATATTGCCCGCGTTAATTACTTTTTTGTCATGCGCACCCAGCTGAATGAATCGAGTTGCCGAGTTTTGATTTTGTGTGGCAATTAAAGTTAAGTTGTTGAGCGTTTCACGGATAAGTTTTGGTGCAAATTTTTGATATTTTTTTAACGATCGATCCGATAATCGGGCATTAATTAAAATACTGGGAATGTTGTTTTGCTTTAAAGCATGAATTAAGTTTGGCCATATTTCAGTTTCCATGAGAATACATAAATCTGGATTGATGCGTTTAATATAGCGCTTAACAATAATGCTTAAATCAAATGGAAAATAACAATGCAAAATCTTATCACCATAATGCTGTGTAAGTGCACTAGAGCCTGTTGGAGTAGTACTAGTCACCAATATTTTATGCTTAGGATGTTCACTGATTAAGGTATCAATAAGGGTGATAGAGGCTCTAAATTCACCCACTGAAACACAATGGACCCAGATAGTAGGCGTGGATATTTTTTGGATAAACCCCAGTCTTTCAGACACTCTTTTTCTGTAGCTTGGAGCCTTGATAGATTTCACAAATAATCGAATAATTAAAATAGGTAATAATAAATATCCAACTAGGCTGTATAGAGTTCGATTCATTTGTCGGTGGTATAATAGCTTTATTGTATTTTAGCGGTTTTTTATGAAGTTTGTTGATTCTGCCAGTATTCGTATTGAAGCTGGAAAAGGTGGTGGAGGTTGTTTAAGTTTTCGTCGAGAGAAATATATCCCAGATGGCGGCCCAGATGGCGGTGATGGCGGTGATGGCGGGCATATATATTTCCGTGGCCAAGAGAGTTTAAATACGTTGAGCGAGTTTCGCTTCAATCGTTTATTTAGAGCAAAAAATGGTCAGCCTGGATCAGGACAAAATAAACGTGGAAAATCTGCAGACCATTTAACGGTTGAAATTCCATTAGGCACCAAAATCTTTGATTTAGAAACTGACGAATTAATCGGTGAGATGATCAAACATGAGCAAGTTATCTTGGTTGCTAAGGGTGGTTTTCATGGTTTAGGCAATACACGTTTTAAATCTAGTATTAATCGCGCACCTCGAAAAACGACACCAGGTTCACTTGGCGAAATACGTGAAATTGGTTTAGAAATGAGTGTGATGGCTGATGTTGGATTACTTGGAATGCCTAATGCAGGAAAGTCAAGTTTGATTCGCCAGATATCCAGTGCACGTCCTAAAGTAGCCGACTATCCATTTACAACACTGCACCCATCACTAGGTGTAGTTTCTTATTATGATGAACATATCGTGATGGCCGATATCCCTGGCTTAATCGAAGATGCGAGTGAAGGTGTTGGCCTGGGTTTTGAATTTTTGAAGCATTTATCTCGTTCTAAAGCTTTATTGCATGTGGTTGATATTTTGCCAGCAGATGCATCAGACCCAGCTAAAAACTTTTTAACTATTGAGAAAGAATTAAGAAAATACGATCCAGAATTAGCTGACAAGCCGAGAATGCTTGCAGTTAACAAGATGGATTTGTTGCCTGAAGATGAGCGTGATGAAGTGGTCAAAACTTTGTTAAAAGACATTGGCTACAAGGGTGAATTTTATAATATTTCAGCATTAAACGGCCTGGGCTGTAAAGACTTAGTCAAAGGCTTATTCATACTGGTTAAAAATAATACCAATGAGTAAACAAAGGTGGGTGGTTAAAATTGGATCGGCACTCTTAACCAATGATGGACAAGGGCTAGATGTCAACGCCATCAGTTCTTGGGTAGAGCAAATTGTACAATTAAAAAATCAAGATATTGAAGTTATTTTAGTGTCTAGTGGCGCTATTGCAGAAGGCATAAAGCGCCTAGGTTGGTCAAGTCGACCAGAGGCTATTCATCAGCTTCAAGCCGCTGCTGCTGTTGGGCAAATGGGCCTGGTGCAAACCTATGAGTCTTTATTTGCAAAGCACGCAATTCATACAGCGCAAGTGCTATTAACTCATGACAATCTAGCTAACACTCAGCAGAGTGACAACATTTCAGCAACCTTAAATACGCTTCTTGAGCTAAATACAGTACCAATTGTTAATGAGAATGATACGGTTGCCACTGAAGAAATTAAATTTGGTGATAATGATACCTTGGCAGCACTAGTGGCTAATTTGGTAGGTGCAACTCAATTGGTTATTTTGACAGACCAAGGCGGCTTATACAGCGCCGACCCTAGGCAAAATTCTGACGCTGAATTGATTTCAAAAATTCAGGTTGATGATGAAAAATTAGAAAAGGTAGCAGGTAGAACGGGCGGCTCATTAGGTTCTGGCGGAATGTATACCAAAGTACTGGCGGCTAGAACAGCCTCTCTTTCAAATACCAATACGGTTATTGCTTCAGGCAGGCTCCCTGATGTCTTAATAAAATTAGGTACTGGCGAACATGTCGGAACTTTAATCCATTGTTAGCTTATATTGGGCTTGGGTCAAATCTTAATGAGCCAAAGCAACAAATTAAAACCGCAGTTATGGCGTTACACGGGACTAAAGATATAGAAGTGGTTAATCTTTCTAGCTTGTATCAATCACCGCCGGTGGATGATTCAAAACAGCCTGATTATATTAATGCCATTGCACAAGTTGACACACACCTTACGCCGTTAGAATTACTCTATGTTTGTCAAGATATTGAAACCAAGCAACACCGAGTACGTGAAAAAAAATGGGGCGCTAGAACCATTGATTTGGATATTATTATTTATGGCGTTCAAGTGGTCGCCTCTAAGCAATTAATCATTCCTCACCCTGAAATGATGAATAGAGCTTTTGTACTTATTCCATTGGCTGAACTTGAAGATGATTTAAAAGTACCGGTGTTAGGCCCTATTCAGGATCTTATTGAGGAATTAGGTGAGTTTCAATTAACAAAATTATGATACTTTCCCAGCTACAATCTTTTAAAGAAAACAGCGAAAAAATCACTTGCTTAACTGCTTACGATGCCTCATTTGCTAAGCTATTTGATGAGTGTGGTGTGGATGTGATTTTGGTGGGTGATTCGTTGGGTAATGTGATTCAAGGGTCGAAAAATACACTCAGTGTCACTATGCAAGATATGATCTATCATACTCAAGCAGCTGCAAAGGGAGTTCAAAATGCCTTGTTGATTGCTGATATGCCGTATCAAAGCTATACCAATGCAGAGCAAACTCTAAAAAATGCTGAGTGCTTAATGAGCGCTGGTGCACACATGATAAAATTTGAAGGTGGATCAGAGTATGAGGCTTCTTTTAAACTCTTGCAAGCTAATAATATTCCAGTGTGCGGTCATCTAGGGCTGCAACCACAATCTATTGTTGAAATGGGTGGCTATAAAGTGCAAGGCAAAGATGAGCAGAGTGCACAGCGTATTTTAAAAGATGCCAAAATGCTTGAATCTTGGGGGGTTAAAACCATCGTACTGGAATGCGTACCCGCTAAGCTGGCTAGCAAGATTAGTAAGGCGATTTCAATTCCAACGATTGGTATTGGTGCAGGAGTTGGCTGCGATGGCCAGGTACTAGTTAGTTACGATATGCTTGGAATTAACACTGGATATTTGCCTAAATTTGTCAAAAACTTTTTGACTGGTAATGACTCAATTGAATCTGCAGTAAACGACTACATTAACTCAGTTAAAAGTCAAAATTTTCCCAACGACGAGTATAGCTATTAATGCAAGTTTGCTCAAATAATCAGCAAATAGCTGATGTGGTTTCGATATGGAAATCTCAAGGCAAAACAATCGCCTTGGTGCCAACCATGGGAGGCTTGCATGCTGGTCATTTATCTTTAGTTCATCAAGCTAAAGCAAATGCCGACAAAGTTATTGTTAGTATTTTTGTTAATCCAACACAATTTGGTGAGCATGAAGACTTTAAAAACTATCCAAGCACCTTAGATCAAGATCTATCTGAGTTAGAATTTTGTAAGGTTGACGCAGTCTTTACGCCAGACAAAGAGCAAATCTATCCAAATGGATTGGATAGCCCTTTAAAAGCTGGAAGTTTATCCCAAGGGCTGTGTAGCAATTCTCGTCCTGGTCATTTTGATGGCGTGGTTCAAGTGGTGAATTGCTTGTTTAAAATTACCACACCTGACGTGGCTATTTTTGGCCAGAAAGATTATCAGCAGTTATTGGTTATTGAGCAAATGGTCAAAACATTAACGCTACCTATTACAATATTATCGGGTGATATTGTTCGTGAAAAAAATGGGCTTGCCATGAGCACTAGAAATCAATACTTATCAATGGATGAAAAAGAGCTTGCAACCAATCTATATAAAGCTTTAAAAGGGTTAAAACAAGAGATTTTACAAGGCAAAGAGATAGAGCTTTCTAGGCTAAATTCAAATAGGGCCTTGGAACAACATTTTAAAATAGAGTATTTGTCAGTGGTTGATGCTAATACCCTTAAATCTATTGTAGACAATACCACCCAAATTGCGATATTATGTTCTGTATTTTTAGGATCAACTCGTTTGATCGATAATATAATTTTTAACAAAGGATAGCCATGTTTAGTATTTCGGATGAAGCTCAAGCGTATGTTGCGGATCTATTTTCACAGCAAGATGACCAAGAACTAGGTCTTAAAGTTGATGTAACACGTGCAGGAACACCAGCTGCAACTGTGTCATTTAATTTTTGCCATCCAAAAGATCTAACACCAGGCTATGAAAAGTTTGAATATAAAGGATTTTTATCCTACATTGATAAAGCTAACTTTCCTTACTTAAAAGGATCAGAAGTAGCTTTAAAAGATGAAGGTACCGGCAAAAAACTGACTATTACTGCTCCTAATGCTAAAGGCGAAGAGCCAAAAGATGATGCACCTCTGGAAGAGAGAATTAAATATGTTTTGGCAGCTGAAATCAGTCCAGGACTTTCATCACATGGTGGTTTTGTTGATTTGGTTGAAATTACTGAAGATAAGGATGTAATTCTTAATTTTGGTGGTGGTTGTCAAGGCTGTTCTTCAGTGAAAGCAACCCTAGAGCAGGGTGTTGAAACCCAACTTAGAAATCTTTTTCCAGAGATTAAATCAGTACGCGATGTCACTGATCACACTCAAAAAGAAAACGCCTATATGTAATAATTTCTCGAGGCCTAGGTCTTGATTTTATATGGTGTAAAATAGTTGCCATGATTATTAAAATTGATGCAACTGAACAAAATCGTAAGAGTGCTAAAGCTGCTCATGAGCTCTTTACTATTAACACTATTTTGATTCACATTATCGGCACATTAGGCTTGATAAAGCTACTTAATACTAGTATGAATGTTGCCATTGGGCTAACTATTGTCGTTTCTATAGGTATCATTTTTTACACCTATCTACGTACCAAAAAAGCTAAGAAAAACGATGTTTATTTGGTATATCTGCATTGGCAAATGTCGCTTAATCGATATAAGATTTTAATCATTGCTTATGTGTTTTATATTTTAATCATTTCACTCGGGTTAATTATTGGTGATAACGGTGTCAGCAGTATGGATGGCACCAGTATTACTGGCTCAATTTTGACATTACTAGGCACTGTGCCGTTATTTTTTGCCGTGCTTGTTTCTGCTGTGCTAGGGTCTGGCTCTATGTTTAATGCAGGTCGTGGTGAAGTAGAACAAAAATTTACTCAAAAATATCCTCAATGAATGAGTTTGATCTAATTGAAAAATATTTCAATTGGAAGAATGAAGATCTTAGCCTGTTAGGAGTTGGCGATGATTGCGCCCTAATTTCGATTGACAGCCAATATCAAATAGCAACTAGCGTCGACACACTGATCGAAGGCGTACATTTTCCTAAAAATACTTCTGCCAGTGATATTGCTCACAAAGCTTTAGCAGTTAATTTAAGTGATTTAGCCGCCATGGGTGCAACCCCTCAATATTTTACGTTGGCGTTAACACTGCCTGAGTTTGATAAAAACTGGCTCAATGATTTTTCTAGCTCGCTTAAAGCATTGGCCGACCTTCATCATGTTGCTTTGGTAGGGGGTGACACGACTAAAGGAATGCTAAGTATTACTATAAATGTCACTGGCATAGTAGATAAAGGCGAAGCTTTATTGAGGTCATCCGCTCAAGCAGGGGACACTATCTTTGTTTCTAATGCATTGGGAGATGCTGGCCTTGCTTGGCAACAGATTCAGCAAAATATTCGCCCAAGTGAATCACTCTTAAAAAGCTTTAACACGCCTGATCCGCAAATAAAACTTGGCCATGCATTACTTGGAGTTGCTAATGCTTGTATTGATATATCAGATGGTTTAGAGCAAGACCTTGGCCATATTCTGAAGCAATCAAACTTAGGTGCACGTATTAATTTGGCTAATATACCGCTAAGTGATGAGGTGCAAGCCTATATCCAAGAAAGCCAGGATTGGTGTTTAGTGCTTGCGGGAGGTGACGATTATCAGTTGTGCTTTACAGTGGCACAAAATAAAATTAAACAGGTTGAGCAATTATCACAAGATTTGAACGTAAAGCTAACACCCATCGGAACGATTACCAAAGAAATGGGACTTGAACGCCTAGGCGGGTTTGAAAAAAAGTGCATGTCTTACAGGCACTTTTGATTAACACTTAATTAAACTTCTTTTTTCTCAGAGATTGTTTTGCAATCAATGCACTCATCTGCTGTAGGGCGTGCTTCTAAGCGAACTAGTGAAATTTCAGTGCCACAAGTTTTACAATAGCCGTAATCACCCATCTCAATAATATGCAAAGTTTTATCGATTTTTCCGATTAATTTACGTTCACGGTCTCTTGTTCTAAGCTCTAATGCAAATTCTTCCTCAAGTGTCGCACGATCATTGATATCAGCTACTTGTGTTGACTCTTTTTTAATATGACTAATAGTTGATTCCGCATCACTTACTAATTCTTCTCTCCAAGTATTTAACTTGCTGATGAAATGATCAAGCTGAGCTTTGCTCATAAATTCTTCACCCTTCTTAAGTACGTAATGTGGGATATTTTGATAGTCTGTCTGTGACATAAATTTAAGATTAATTCAAAAAAAATATCTTTATACCTAAAGTGTCTTAAAATAGCAATTTATTTCTCATATATTTAACTATAAAAGCATTATGACATTAGAAGCATTAATTTTTGACGTTGACGGAACCCTTGCTAACACTGAAAGAGATGGACATTTGGTCGCTTTTAATTTAGCTTTTAAAGAATTAGGTCTAGATTGGACTTGGTCAAACGAACTTTACCACGAATTGTTAAATGTGACCGGCGGTCAATTGCGAATTAAACACTATGTCAATAAATATTTACCCAATTTTGAAATAGAAGATTTAAATGCCTTTGCCTTGAAACTACATCAACTTAAGACCAAAAAATATGTCAATATTGTGGAGCAGGGTGATATGCCTCTTCGTCCAGGTGTCGAGCGTTTGTTTAACGAAGCACGAGCAGCTGGCCTTCGTCTAGCTATTGCAACAACAACAACGCCGGCTAACGTTGATGCTTTGATTACTAGCACACTTGGTAAAGAAGCATTAAATTGGTTTGAAGTTATTGGCGCAGGTGATGTGGTGCCCAATCTGAAGCCAGCTGGAGACATTTATCATTATGTTTTAGAGCAGATGAATCTTGACGCATCACAATGCTTGGCATTTGAAGATTCCCATAACGGTATCGTTTCAACAACCGATGCTCATCTCAAAACTATTATTACGGTTAACGACTATACTGATACACATGATTTTACAGGTGCTGCTGTTATTTTAAGTAATCTAGGCGAGCCAGATCAGCCGTTTAATCTAATTCAAGGCAACCAAACACAAGCCAGGATTGTTGATGTGGCTTACTTGCAGGAGCTTCATGCACAACATTGTTAAATTAGCAAATTCCACACGTGTTTACGATGTTGCAACAGTTACGCCACTTTCTCATGCGCATCAGCTGTCTAAGCGTCTAGAGAATAATATCTATTTAAAGCGTGAAGATAAGCAATCAATTCATACTTTTAAGAATAGAGGTGCATACCAAAAAATTTCTTCTTTAACGCCCGAACAAAAAGCCAAAGGCGTTGTGACAGCGAGTGCAGGCAATCATGCTCAAGGGGTTGCTTTATCTGCTACAAAATTAGGCATCAATGCACTGATTGTGATGCCATTATCAACCCCTAAAATTAAAGTTAATGCGGTTAAGCAATTGGGCGGCAAGGTTGTGCTTTATGGCGATGTTTATGATGACGCTTTAAAGTATGCCAAACAACTTGAAAAACAGCAAGATTTAGTCTTTATCCACCCGTATGACGATATTGAAGTGATGGCAGGCCAAGCAACTATTGCTAAAGAGCTATTGGAGCAATTACCAGCGATTGATAAAGTGTTTATTCCTGTAGGCGGCGGCGGCCTAATTGGCGGTATGGCGACTTATCTTAAACATTACGCGCCGAATATTCGCGTCATTGGTGTTGAGCCACAAGATTCTCCAACTTTATACGAAGCTCTAAAGCACAACGAACGTGTAGTTTTGCCAGAAGTAGGTCGTTTTGCCGACGGCGTTGCAGTGAAACAAATTGGTGAAAAAACCTTTGAAATGGCTAAGCAATTCGTCGATGAAGTTATTCTGGTAAGTAATGATGAGCTCTGTGCAGCTATTAAAGATATCTATGAAGATGTTCGCTCTATCTCAGAACCTGCTGGTGCATTGTCAACTGCGGGCATTAAAAAGTATCTCCAAACGCATGATTTAAAAAACGAAAATTTAGTTTCGATAGTATCTGGCGCAAACGTTAACTTTGACAGATTGCGCTACATTTCAGAACGTGCTGATATTGGTGAGAACAACGAAGCCATTATCGCGGCCACCATTGATGAAAAACCAGGCAGCTTTTTGAAGTTCTGCGAAATGTTAAAAGATCATTCAATTACTGAATTTAACTATCGTTATGGTTCTGATACTCAAGCTCGAATCTTTGTGGGTATTTCACTCAACGAAGGCCTAAATGAAAAACAAGTATTATTAGATCGTTTGTCAGACTCGTTTGACGTATTAGACATGAGTGATAATTCTATCGCCAAAACCCATATTCGATATATGGTTGGTGGGCGCAGCAACTGTGAGCATGAAGTGTTATACCGATTTGAATTTCCAGAGCGTCCAGGCGCATTACTAGATTTCTTAAAGAAAGTGGGTAGTCATTGGAACATCACTTTATTCCATTATCGCAATCATGGTGCTGATTTTGGCCGTGTGTTAATTGGTCTACAAGCCCAAGATGTTACTCAATTAGAGCAGAGCTTTGACGATCTAGGATTCTTCTACCAAAACGAAACTGATAACAAAGCCTATCAATATTTCCTTTAGAGAGGCAACAAAAAAAGATTTAGAAGCGATTTTAGCGATTGAAAATTGCGTATTTTCTTCACCCTGGAGTCAGCAAAAACTCCTTGATTCATTTCAAAATCCAAGCATTAGCATGCGATTAATTTTGTATGATGAACAAATTGCAGGTTATTTACTCACCCTAAACTCAATAGACTTTATAGATATTTTAACCATTGCTATCACTCCTAAGTTTCAGCAACAAGGTCTGGGTAGGGAGCTATTAGATGACCTATTGCAACATTTAAACCAAGACAAGGTTCGCTCTATCATGTTGGAAGTTAGAGTTTCTAATATATCAGCCATCCACTTTTATCAAAAATATGGTTTCGAATTGATTGATACGCGCGAAAAATACTACTCGAACCTTGAGGATGCTAAAATACTACGCTTACTTATTTAACAAAACACCCGAGAATACCAATGAGCTATCAACACATTCAAGTACCAGAAAACGGCGAAAAAATTACTTTTGACAATGGCACTATCAAAGTTCCTAATCATCCAATTATTACTTATATTGAAGGTGACGGCATTGGTAGTGACGTTTCTCCAGTGATGAAGAAAGTCATTGATAGCACTATTCAGAAAACCTACAATGGCGAAAGATCTATTAAATGGATGGATGTTTATGCTGGCGAAAAGGCGAATGATATTTATGGTGAATACTTACCTCAAGAAACAATTGATGCCATTCAAGAATTTGTTGTCTCTATTAAAGGCCCATTAACCACGCCAGTTGGTGGTGGCATGCGTTCTTTAAATGTTGCCATTCGTCAAGAGCTTGATTTATTTATTTGTCAGCGTCCTGTGCAATACTTTACAGGTACACCAACACCCGTTAAAGCCCCTGAGAAAGTAGACATGGTGATTTTTAGAGAAAATTCTGAAGACATTTATGCGGGTATTGAATATCAAGCAGGCACAAAAGAAGTTAAAAAACTAATCGACTTTTTGCAAAATGAAATGGGAACAACTAAAATTCGATTTCCAGAAACTTCAGGCATTGGTATTAAGCCAGTTTCTAAAGAGGGTACAGATCGCTTAGTTCGCGCCGCTATTCAATACGCTATTGATAATGACAAAGATTCTGTCACGCTTGTACACAAAGGCAATATCATGAAATTCACCGAAGGTGGTTTTAGAGATTGGGGTTATCAGATGGCTCAAGAAGAGTTTGGTGCCAAAGCGATAGGTGATGGACCATGGTGTGAATTTACCAATCCAACAACAGGCACTGTTATTACTGTTAAAGATGTTATTGCTGATGCCTTCTTGCAACAAATCTTATTGCGCCCTGAAGAGTATTCAGTCATCGCAACACTAAATTTAAATGGTGATTACATATCAGATGCGCTAGCAGCTCAGGTTGGTGGTATCGGTATTGCACCTGGTGCTAATTTATCAGATACAACTGCCGTATTTGAAGCAACCCACGGTACAGCGCCAAAATATGCCGGTTTAAACAAAGTTAATCCAGGTTCTATTATTCTATCTGCAGAAATGATGCTTAGACATATAGGCTGGGTTGAAGCTGCAGATAAAATTTTAGAAGCTATGTCGGTTGTTATTCAAAACAAAACAGTCACTTACGATCTAGAGCGATTAATGTCTGGTGCTACTTTGTTATCAACAACAGAGTTCGGTGACGCGCTAATTGACTCTATATCATAGTATTAACCTTTACTAATAATATTGTAATATAAATAGAATGGCGTATTATGAATTACAAGTAGACATTAGTTTATTTGTTTTATAGTTGATTTATAAAAAAACTTTCAGAGGAAAAAATAATGAGAAATACAACAAAAATAGTAGCAATTGCTACAGTAATGGCAGCAGCTTCAGCTTCAGCTTTTTTTGGTAACAATGGTGGTAACAACGGTTATGGCAACAGCAATGGCATGTCTAACTTTGGTCCATTCGGTGGCGGCCAGAACATGGGTCCTTTTAATGGTGGTTCAAACATGGGTCCATTCGGTGGCGGCCAGAACATGGGTCCTTTCAACGGTGGTTCAAACATGGGTCCTTTCAATGGCGCTCAAAACTTTGGTCCATTTGCGAACAACAACAACATGAACAACGATTCTGATTGGGGTTTTAAATACAACAATAAGAACTCAACTAAAAATACATCTAATGCAACAACTGATGGTCAGTACGCAGGTGCTGCATCTGCTAACGCTAAAGGTATTGCTGATGCATACTCTAAAGGCGCAGCTGATGGTTTCGCTAAAGGTCAAGCCGATGCATACGCTAAAGGTTATGCAGATGGTAAAACAACTTCTTCTGCAGACAGTAGAAGCCAAAACTAAAATAAACTTAGTTTAGAAAAGCCAGCTTTCGAGCTGGTTTTTTTATGTCAAATATTCAGAGCTTTATTAATACCTATATATAGGTATGTGTATTAGTCGCTATAAATGCCTTACATTTATGCATTTGCATAATTTGCCAAATTTTGTAAATAGCTTGATAATTTTCATTTTTTTTCAATTTTCAGGGCTTAATTCCTTATTTTTAAGCAAAAAACAGTGATTTTTGCATTTATTTAGGCTATTTTTAAGCTTATATTTTAGTAATTTTCAT
>FLOH01000945.1_pt1 | contig 50077 bp, 59 predicted proteins | sample 756751 | NCBI WGS metagenome assembly FLOH01 (sample SAMEA4026879, study PRJEB14308) | marine metagenome | biome: coastal water; material: water | depth 74 m | reverse complement strand
CATCCGCGCCCTCGAGCAAACGCAAAATGGTTTCGACCGCCGCCGGCTGCTTCAAATCCACAGCGATGGACGGCCGACCCCGGTTGAGGAGTTCAAGGTGAGCGGGCGTCGCCAGCCCCAGGCCTGAATCGCGCGGTCGGTCGATCCGAATTACCTGCGCCCCAAGATCAGCCAGCACCATCGCGCAATAAGGCGCTGGGCCGATGCCGGCAATTTCGATTATTCTGATTCCCGCGAGTGGCCCCATAGGCCGAGAGTCACCTGAGACGGGCCGCAGTGCAAGCATTGCCCCGAGCGTTGAGGTGAGTATCGATTGGCAATCCTGGGGGACGCGCGCCGAGCGCTAGGACTTGGCTGGCGCCAGCATGTCCTCAACACTCTTCGTCGTGCGCAGGCCGTCGAGCTCTTCGAGAAGATACTCCCAGCCTTTGGTCTTCTGATTGATCTCCAGCGCCTTTTGGGTCGCCTCGGCGCGACCGTCGTCGGGCGCGTCAGTGGCGATCTCCGCAGTCACGCGCGCCCACCGCGGCGGCTCGTCAAAACGACTAGCGCCGTCGGGCTTTGGCAGCGTGATGACCTCGAACTTCAATACAAGTCCGTTGAAGAACACGTATTCGGCAAAATACCGAGAGTCGGCGAGCGCGTCGAAGTCCTGATGTGGCCCGGGCTCGACATCGGCAAATTCGAACCGCTCCACGACCAACGCCAATCGGTCGGCTTCGTTGTCGGTCTTGTAGGTGCGTTGTTCAGGAAGGCCATCGATCTCGACCTTCTCACCCGGGGTGACCCGCCGGCCGGTGACAACTTCGCCGTCCGGGTGTTTTAGCGTATAGCGCTTGACCAGTTTGGGATCGAGCTCAAAGACGTTTCGATCCAGCCAGTTCGCCGGCGCCCGTCCGAAGTTAACTTCCCCCTCGGCAAGCCACGACCGTTTGTCGCCTTCGCGGCGCAGGTAGGTCCCGCCGCGTCCATCTACGTATAGGAAGAACTTGCGGCGACCGATGACGCCTGCGCCCAATTGCTCCCCGTCGCGCGCTAAGAGCCGGATGCCGCGCGCCTCGGAGTCTTCCCCTTCGGGATCCTCGACTTGCAGATGCTTGTAGCGGTCGGCCAGCGCCGTCTTACCCTCGACCAACCTCAGGCTAGCGATCTCGAGCAAAAAGTTCCGGACCGTTTCCCTTTTCACGGGGTACCCATTCTTCTCCTCAATACCCCAACCATCGCCCTCACCGGTGATTGTAAAACGGTGGTCTTTCGTGGTGATTTCGATTGCACCAACGTCGTTGATCCGTTCGACCAACTTGGGAAACGCAGGCTCTCTGTCGCCGACAACAGTGATTGGCGTGGAGTCCCGCGCGAGCGAGACAATCGCCCCAATCACAGCAACGACTGTCAGCGCGGCCAAACCGATAAATGCACGAGAGTTCATGACGCGCGCCCTCCGGTAACGGCCAACTCGCCGCGCGTATTGCGAATACGCCGACCGAATCGGGCACGACGCAAGAAGAACAACACCAAGGCGACCAGCGCGATCAACAACGGAATGGCGCCAATATTGATCACCTTTAGGGAGGCTTCTAGCTCGTCTATATCTTGCTGCAAGGCGTGTTGGACTTCACGCAGGTCGGCCCTCGACCGAACGATGTCGCGGCGAAAATCGCTAATCGATTTCTGCTGGTCGGCCGAAAGGATGAACTGTCCCTCGTCGGTCCGCTGCAGAGCCGCGATCCGCGCCTGAGTCTCTTCAATGTTTTGCAAGAGTTCGCGTTCCTTCGAACGGAACTGGAGCTCGGCATCGCGTCGAATTTCTTCTACCAAGGTAAACGGTCGGGCGGAGAGCCCGCGTCCGCGCAGGCCAATAAGGCTTGCGGAGCCCGCGAGGTTATCCAGCATATTAACGAACAAATCGCCGTTCTGCGCCACTGGGACGGCTTGGGCGCCGCCGCCGCCTTGCATCCAAATCTGGTCTGCCAACATGTCCGCGTCGGCGACGACAATCGCACTGATCGGGCCATCAGACTCGGCCTTGTGCTCGGCAACGAGGTCCGGGTCTGGACCGGTCGCGGTACGGTCGTCCTCGCGATCGGGGGGACCATCGGGGAACGCCGACTTGGCAGCACCGGTGAACCGGCCAGCAATCGTAAATATTTCGCCCGACGCCTTGAAGTCCGTCAATATTTGGATCGGATTGGGGTTCGGGCGGACCTCGTCAATGTCGAGAATTTGTGACTGCTCGCTGGAAAACAGCAAAGGCGTCATCGTCAAGTCGGCGCCGTCCTTGACGCCAACTCGGCCGGCGGCGATGAGGTTGATTCGCTCCAAATCCTGGGTCACCACGTCATCGCGGTTAATACTGACCGGGCCGAGCGACAACCACGGCAGATACTCCGTGACGACACGGCGCCCGCCAGAGAGCGCTGCCACCCGCTGCGCCGAGATTCGATCGCCGACCACACCATTGGGATCAGCCTGAATGCCCCAGGCATCAAGCAGTGGGCCCAATGCATGCCCCGTGGGCGGACGGTATTGCTCGCCCTGTTGCAGTTGCGGCGGCGGGTTCACCTCGACGTGTGGGTCTGCAAAGATCAGCGCTTTGCCGCCCCGCATCACGAACTGATCGATCGCGTACTGGGTTGTTGGACTTAGCGACGTTGGTTGAATCAGCAGGACGATATCGGTGTCGTCGCTAATTCGCTTAATGTTGCCGCCAATAATGCGAATGTCGAAAAACTGTTGGGCCTGCTCGTAGGCAACCCAGGGGGCAAACCGTCGAGCTTGATCCGCGGCGATCGGTAGCGACGAAATCATCGCGATAACGGTTTTGCCGGGTTTGGACAAGTTGAACACCAACTTCGACAGGTCGTATTCGAGGAACGATTCGCGGCTAGGTGTAAAGAACGGAATGATGTCCTCGTCATCCGTCGAATTGGTCCCGGCGAGGCCGAAATACATGACCTCCCCTGCGCTGCTGATCGGCACACCCTGAATACCGAAGCCGACAGCCTGGTCTTCTTCGACCGAAAACTGCTCCGGCACGAATTTTTCGAGTTTGATTTTTCCGTCCGCCAGCCCCGCATACCGGTCCAGCAGCTCTTCGACACGCGTCGCATAGGCGGCGAGCGCCGGAATCTGCTGGACTTGTTCGGACCGATAAAACTTGAGCGTTACCGGCTCATTTAGGGTCGCAAGAATGTCTCGCGTCCCTTCGGTCACGGTGAATAACGAGTCGTTGGTCAGGTCGAGCTGCGCACTACGGAACACGCTGTTCGAGATAATGTTGACGGCCAAAAACAACACAATCGCCAACACGATCGACGCGATGGTCATGGTGTTGCGATCAAACTTCAACCCGGATTTCGGTTCTTGGGTCATCGCTCAGGCCGATTTCTTAAGATCGACGATTGCGGTGTTCGCGAACAAGAACACACCAATCATCGTGACAAAAAATACGATCTCGCGCAGGTCTATGACACCTTTGGAGATCTGTTGGAAATTCGTCAGAAAGCTGAGTGAGGAGACCACGTCGACCACCCAATCCGGGGCCCACGACCTGAAGGCGCCGAGCACAATGTCCAGGCCGGCCATGAGGAACAAGAAACTGACTGCCGCGCCCACAACGAACGCAATGATCTGGTTTTTCGTCAACGCCGACAAACAAGCGACCAGGGAAAGGAACGCACCGGCCATGAGCCAAGAGCCAAGGTAGCTCGCGACGACGACGCCGTTGTCGGGATCGCCCAATATGTTGACCGTAATCCAAATGGGAAACGTCAGAACCAGGGCGAGCAGCGTAAACAACCAGGCGGCCAGGAATTTCCCGGTCACAACCTGGAAGGTCGAAACCGGCAGTGTCAGCAGTAACTCGATTGTCCCCGTCTTACGTTCTTCGGCCCACAGCCGCATCCCGATCGCTGGGATGAGAAAAAGGTAGAGCCATGGGTGAAACGTGAAGAAGGGTTGAAGGTCGGATTGAGAGCGCGAAAAGAACGATCCTAGATAGAACGTGAACGCGCCGATGGCCGCCAGGAAGATGACCAGGAACACATAGGCGACCGGCGTCGAGAAATAGGCCCCAAGTTCACGTTTGGTCACGATCAACGTGTTGCGCATGTTAGTGACCCGCCTGGCGTTGCGTAATCTCTCGGAACACGTCGTCGAGACTGCCAGGAATGGCGACAATCTGATCAACCGAGACGTTTTCGCGTTTCATCAAGTCTGATACCACCGCAAGAATGTCGTCGTTTCCGTCCGGGGCCGCGGTCACATGGGCGATACCAGCGACTTTGCCGGTGATCTCGACAAACCCGACACCGGCAAGGGCGCGCAATTTGGTGCGGATCTGCTCTGCCCCAACCACCGGTACCCGGATGGACAACGAACTGGGCGCCGATGACCGCGCGCGCAATTCCTCCGGAGTGCCGTCGGCAAGTAACTTGCCGTGGGCAATGATCAGCGCACGGGTACACACGGCGTCGACTTCTTCCAGAATGTGGGTCGAGATAACGATTGCCTTGGTGGGCGCCATCTTCTGCAAGAGCGTGCGCACTTCGTGCTTTTGATTGGGGTCGAGGCCATCGGTCGGTTCGTCGAGAATAAGGAGCTCCGGGTCGTGCAGAATTGCTTGCGCTAGTCCGACCCTGCGTTTGAACCCTTTTGACAACGTTTCGACGGGGCGAAAGATTACTTCTTCCAGGTGGACCTGCTCGATAACCTCTTCGATGCGGCGCTTGCGTTCGGGCTTTGACAGCCCACGTATTTCCGCCACGAAGTTCAAGAGCGCCCGCGCCGTCATATCGCCATACAGCGGCGCGCCCTCGGGCAAATAGCCGATGCGGCTTTTGACCGCGATGGGGTCGGAGGCGACGTCAAAGCCTTTGACAACCGCGGTCCCTGCCGACGGCGACAAGAACCCGGTGATCATCTTCATGGTCGTGGATTTGCCCGCCCCGTTGGGACCCAAGAATCCGAGAACCTCGCCCTTGCGGACGTTGAAGGAGACGTTGTCGACCGCCGTCAGCGGGCCGAACCGCTTGGTCAATCCTCGAACCTCTAGAACATCATCGGTCATGGCTATTCGACGTCGCGCAGCGGCCCCTCATGGGGCCAAGCGAAGCTGGCGCTCCCTCCCGGATTGGGGCGCAATCTAGGGACCCAACGACGCCTGTTCAACTACATACCGCTAAGCCTCAAAGATATTTGGCGCGGATTCCGCCACCAATCTTGAGTGGCCAGCAAGCCGGAGGTTGCGGGGTACAGGCGGGAATCGTGTGCCTAACGTCGAAAATGCCAGGGGACCTGAGCCTCTGCGGCCCCGTCCCATCCCGTCGTTTTGGCGGGTGTACCCCATTACACCAACAACGTGTACGCTGCTGAGCGATGGGGGCATCCAACAACGACGTGGATCAATCGGGCAACACTGCGCGTGCCGAGGGTGTTTCGCGCCCGATCCAGGTGCCGGCCAAAGAAACCATTTTCCTGGAGGGTGACGCAGCGCATCATCTTTACGAGGTCGTGGCTGGCGTCGGGAAAATCTACAAGATGATGCCCGACGGCCGGGTCATCATCACCGGCTTCGCCTATCCCGGCACACTGCTCGGCATCGCCCGGGCAGGCATCTATTTCTACAACGTCGATGCCGTCACAGACATGTCGCTGATCGCGTATTCGAAGGCTGCAACTGAGGCGCGATTGCGCGAGGATCCGGATTTCTTGCAGCATCTTTTCGAAGACACCAATGACGAACTCGCGCAGGCGCAAGAAAGAATCCTCTTGCTCGGCCAAAAGACGCCGGTCGAAAAGGTCTCCTCGTTTCTACGACGTGTTCGAGTTTGGCAGAGCGAGGACCAACAGGTTCATCTTCCGATGACCCGCCACGACATCGCCGACTATCTTGGTTTAACCACCGAGACGGTGAGCCGGACATTCACGCAGCTGCGCGATCAGAATGTGATTCGCTCGATGAACCAACATGACGTCGAGATTCTGGATCTGCCCCAGCTGACGCACCTATCAGAGAATTAGGCGACCTAACCCACGCGGAGCGTGATTGCCTCATCTAGCGTGTGCCAATCTTCGTCACCCGGACCACCATCCATATACATCAGAAGGCCAAAGGTCGCCGGGCGATCAAGGCTGGTCAGCGGAAAGTGCCAGGTGCCCGCGTTGTAGTTGACGCCTGCATCTCCAGGCACAACGAAGGCACGAAGCGTTGTCAAGTCGGGCGGCCCGTCGGCGCCCTGCGGTTGCGCGACGATAACCAGATAGCGGTCGCAATCCAGCGGCAAGAATGCCTGCGAAGAGAGCGGGTGTCGCTCCATCTTCTTGATCTGGACCGGCAGTGCGGCGGGCGGCATTGCCCGCACAACGCCAAGATTGACCGCAATATCTGGGCGCCCGTTGGTTAAGCGCGCCGCGTAGTCCGTCCGGTTGTTGGGCCCGGGATCGGCCAACACCTGCCCGTACGGCTCGAATGCCGCGGCATCGAGCGGCTCAGCGACTAGTTCACGCATGTATTCTCTTTCTAAGCTTGCTCGATGAGCTCAATCCACTCACCGGCCGAACCAACAATCGTCGCCGCACGCCGACCGCGGTAAAGCGGTCCGTCGCGCTTGATGATATCGCCGCGAAACGGCAGCTTGAGGCCATCAAGCGAATCGATCTCGAGCGATAGCATCGAAATGCCCGGCGGTAGTTCGCCGGGTCTAACCTCGCGGTGTTTCGCTTCCTTCGGAAAGTCGTCTAATTCCAGTGTCGCTTTCCCGGCAAGACGGATCGTCGACAACCGATGTTTGGTTTCTATCTCGAGGCCAAAGGCGACATTGAGGCCGGTGACTCGCATGTCGTGAACGTCGCCGAGCACGACATCGAAATTGTCGCTGTAGAATTTCCGGCTGCCGTCGAAATCGTCGCTCCCAAGAATAGTGATGAAAAGATGATCGACCAGCGTCGTCGCCTTCGGCAAATAGCCGGTCTCGGGCGCCTCGTTGATCTGCGTCAGGTAGACCATTTCGTTGGCCACAGCGAGGGTCTGCATCGCGCGGATAGACCCGGACGGGTAGAGATCGCGCGGCATGCCGACAATCTTAAAGGGCGAACCTTCGAGTTTGGCCGGAAGAGCATCGACATCAGTGGTCAATATCTCCAGCGCGTTCCACCCATAGGTGGTAAACGGCGCATAAGACCCGAGCGCCGCGCCTTCGACAAAGCGGATGATAGCGCCGGCGCCCGATTCGCTTTTCACCGACACGACCCGCCGGCCGGCCATCGCCGGCGCGCCCCAGCTCGCCGCAATATCGCCCGGCACCGACGTGTCGATGACCTGCTGGTAGCCGAGATACTCAACGTAAGCTGCCGCCGCCGCCGCGGGGTCGGACGCCATCACCGTTGCCGCCGCGAACGGTCCGAGAATCGGTTTCGCCATTTCGTCGCCCTTTTCTCTAGCTGATCTCGGGGCGGCAGCGGCGCCAGGTCTGAAGTTCAGTGGCGCCCTCGCCCACCGTCATTTGCACGGTGTGGTCATTCACCAACACCATGCGGACCTGTTTGCCTTCGTCGGGTTCTGCAGCGGGCACGGTGTAAATGAAGCCGTGGCGATCGTATAGACCCTGAATCCTGCTTCCGCCCGGGGTGTCAATCTGCGGTCCGTTGATAGCCAGTGTCTTGCCTTGTACCGAGCACCAGTCGCCGTCGATCGAATCGGCCCAAGCTGCCGTCCCGCCCAGCAATACGCTCATCGCGCCGGCAGCAAGAAGAATACCTCGCATGAAAACCTCCATGTTTGATCTGGGCAGCATAGCTGCACCGGAGCGCCACGCCCATCCAGTTCCCGCAGCGTGTTGGCCGTGCCAAACTGGATGCCCGAACGGAGGGAATAATGGCAGAAATTGTGGCGCCCGAAGGCAGTCCGCTGAGCGTCGCCGTCCTCGGGACTGGCGATCTGGAGGCATCGCTCAGACTCTATCGAGACATGATCGGCCTTGATGTGGTCGAGCAGCGAACGTGGCGGGGCCCAGACTTCGAGCGCCACTGGCATCTTCCACCGGGCTCTTCCGCTGAAGCCGTCTTTCTCCAGGCCGGTAAAACCGAAGTTGGGCGCATCCTGCTGCTCGATTGCTCGGCCAACGAACGCAAAGTTGTGCGCGCCGGCAAAGAGAGCTGGCACTACGGACTCTCTAACTTAAATTTCTATACCGCCGACATCCATGCCGCGGCGAAGGAATTCGCGAGCGCCGGCTTTGAGTTCTGGAGCGAGCCAAAGGCGCACGCGATGACGCCCGAAGTCGGCACACCGATCGAAGTTGTATTCGAAGGTCCTGATGGCGTTCTGATCAATTTGGTCGAACTCGCGACGACCGATCCAAAAACCCGAATCGGCCAGATGCGGGCCTACGTCGAGGAGCATGGGCGTACCCGTACCGGTTTCACCCCGGTGGTGACCACAAATCACGTCTTGCAATCACGCGAACTTGGCAAACGATTCTATGAAGAGGTCTTGTCGATGAGGCCGCTCATCGATGAAGAACTCTCAAGCGCTGAAGCACGGCATTTTTTGCGTCTCGGCGAGAACCGAATATGGACCATGTTCATGCAAGGCAACCACATGTTCGGCAAGATCGCGACCTCCACGCCGATCGACTTCTCGCCGCCTAACACGACGCCACGCGCGGTGCCGCCGAACCTGGGCTATCTCGCCCAGACATTCGTCGTCTCCGACTTTGAGAAAGCCAAAGCCATGTGCAACGAGTTGGCGGTTGCGGAATTTACGCCTGAAATGGAAATCGACCTGCCGGGGTTTGGCACCCGCCGGACGATGGTTGTCCGCAACCCAGGATCAGGTGCGTTGCAGGAGATTGTGGCCGCGACTTAGGGGCCCCGCTGCGCGCCCATCGCCCACCACTTGGCGCCGCTCGGCGTGGGGAAATATTTCTCCCAGACATCGTCGGAACGAAACCCGCCTTTGATCATGGGGTCGATGACGTCCATGTCATGTAATTTTCCCCAAAATGGCTCGGCGTTGTAGTGCGTACTCCAGTCTCGATAGAACTGGAAATAGAGATCCTTAACGTCGCGATGGCGTAACGCCACTTCCAGGTGCGCCATAACACCGCCTGGCGACAACAAGCGATGACACTCGCCGCACAAATTGTACATCGCCTTGAATGACATCTCGTGTAGCAGTGTTCCGGACACGATGAGGTCGAAATAACCGTCCGGAAAATCGGTTCGTTCGCCGTTCTGCGTGGCAAAATGAACAGACACACCTTGGAGTTCGGCCCGGGCATGCGCGTAGCGCATGAGGCCGGCCCCGATGTCGATGCCGTGGACTTCAGCCTCCGGGAAATACGCTTTCGCCGCCAACGTGCTCCCGCCGGTGTTGCAGCCGATATCGAGGATGCGCCCGGGCTTCAGCTTCGGATAGGTCCGGCACAGATCCTCGAACAGGTAGTGAATGGCCTTGTTGCCTTTCGCTACAACGCCCTGCCCGCGTGCATAGATGCGGCCGGCGCCTTCACAATAGGCGCCGGCGGTGACGTCGTCGTCGGACAGATCCAGGTCGTAGCCGCCGGGTTGGCCATGAATGTGGACGTCAGCAACGTAACGCGGCGCTGCGAAATCCGACACGATACGAAGGCTCCCACGGGGTTTGCGCTTCGGCTTCGCTGCCAGGCGCAAGTCTTCGTCGAGGCGATCGATCTCATCCCCGATCGCGTCCCACATCAGGCCTTGCGATGTCGACCACAACGAAGCCCACGACTGCCACGTCGGTTCCTTCGTCATGGCTTTGCGAATTTCGTGACGATCTTTCGGGGGACGCCCAAGGTCTTTGTAGAGGCGTGGTGCCGCCTTGTGTTCATAAACGTCCCGTAGAGCCGGCCCGAGCCCGGTGTTGATATGCAGCTTCAACGCCAGAACAAAAGCCTCCCGCGACGCTTCGTCGTGCACAGTTTCGAGGTTTAGAAATCCAGGCATCGCGCCTTCCTACTAAGTCGGTGATGCGGACTATAGCGCCGCACGAACCGCCGTGCTGAAGCGATTCGCGCTAGGTTGCGCACGGTAGGCGCACCGTAAATACGCTACCGGGCGCGCCGGGTGCGTAGGAAATATCACCGCCCTGGGCCTCAATCAAACTGCGCGAGATATAAAGCCCTAGGCCAGTCCCGCCTACGCCGGGGAGGTGGCCCCGCGTAAACCGCGAGAACAGTTTTGGCGCCAAGTCCGGGAGAATACCGGGACCGAAATCTGCGACACGAAACTCAACGAAAGCGTCATTCGATCGAACCGAAAGCTCGATCGCGGCGCCATCCGAGAACTTCGCTGCATTCGACAAAAGGTTCGTCAACGCCTGAACCAGCGCGTCGCGCTCGGCGAGCACTTGGTGTCCACCGGTACGGCCAACGATTGATGCCGATGCGTTGTGTCGATTCAGGAACGGTCGATTCAACTCGAGGATGTCTTGGAGGATGGCATCGGCATCGTGCGGCGTAATTTCCAGCGACAAGCCGCCGCCTTCAATCGACTGAACGTCGAGAATGTCGGTTATGAGTCGAACCAGACGCTCGCTGTTGTTCGCGGCGATATCGATCAATTCCCGTTGTTTCACCGGTACCGGCCCGGCCATGCCGCTGGCTATCAGTGAGAGGGCACCGCTGATCGATGTGAGTGGCGTGCGCAATTCATGGCTGACCGTCGAGACGAATTCGTCTTTCATCACTTCGACTTGGTGCCTAGGCGTGATGTCCATGACTGCGACCTGGACTACCGGCACACCATCCCAAGTCGTCCGGGTAATGCGGCTTTCGATCCACACCAGCGACCCATCAATCCGCACCAGAGGGTGTTCAAATACGTTCGGCACATCGTCGCCAGCGAGGCGTCGACGATGCATATCACGGACACGCTCACGGTTTTCGGGGACAAAAAACCCGAGGATCGAATCCAGCGTGAGGACTTCTGCCGGGGTCGCCAATCCTAAGAGGTCGGCAAATGCGCGATTCGCGTAGAGCGGCCTGCCCTCGCGATGGACCACTATCCCCTGGATGGAGTCGTCGGCAAGGCGTCGAAACTGCGCGTCCTTCGGCGCCCGCGAGCCAGCAACAGGTTCGCTGCTTATCGATCTAACCAAGGCAATTAGCTCTTCCCTGGTCAGTCGATCAAGATCGGAGTGATCGTTGCTCAACGGGGGTGCACCCTTCTTCTTTTCTGATTTCTAACCCATTATGCGCTCGGGACCAACGACAACACGCCGCACCTCGATGCTGCGCAGTTCGGACGGAGAATTTAAGATGGATGAGAGTGCGATCTACAAGAAGCAGGGTATGGGCAATCCACTCGGTTTCGGCAAGAAGGCTGCTCTTGTCGTGGTGGATTTCGTCAACGGGTTCAACGACCCCGAGGTGTTTGGCGGCGGCAATATTCCGCAAGCCATTGCCGCGACGAAAGTGCTGCTCGAGGCGGCACGCCGCAACAATGTCCCGATCGCCTTCACGCGCATTATCTACCAAAAGGACGGTAGCGACGCGGGTGTTTTTGCGGAGAAAGCGCCAAAACTAAAGACCCTGACGATCGACAATCCACTGAGTCAGGTTGTACCGGACCTAGAACCGCGTGACGGCGAATTCATCGTCGACAAGACCGACGCTTCGTCATTCCATGGCACCGGGTTCGGCGCCTGGTTGACCTATCACCACGTTGACACGCTCATTGTCACGGGCGCGACGACGAGCGGATGCGTTCGCGCAACGGTAGTCGACGCCTGTGCGCACAACTACCGCCCGATCGTGCCGCGCGACTGTGTCGGCGACCGGGCAATCGGCCCCCACGACGCGAGCTTGTTCGACATGGGCCAGAAATATGCCGATGTCCTCGCCAGCAACGAAGTCATCGCCGAAATTGAGCGGCTTGGCGCGCAAAACTAAAAGCGCGACTATGTCGTCTTTCCTTGTCGGTCACGCAAAGGGCGAACACTGGCGCGCAGCGAGCAGGGAAGCGACCCGGCGTCTAGGCAAAATTCCACCCGACGCCAACCTCGGCTTCGTCTACGCCACTCAAGAGGCGGGCGCGAACATGAGCGACATCTTGCGCAACCTAATATTCGAGACCGGCATTCAACATTGGGTTGGCGCCTGCGGTATCGGGATTTGCGCGACCGACGGGGAGTATTTTGGCGAACCCGCCGTGGCGTTAATGGTTGGCGCGTTCGACGGCGACACATTCAAAATGTTCGACACTGAAAAGGACGACCCTGCCGGCTGGATCCCGCCCGGCGCAACGGACGCCCTAGGCGGCGGGTTCGCCGTGGTCCATGGCGATCCAGGCAGTCGCGAAATTCTGCGTATGCTTCCATTCTTCGCCGAAACGAGCGGGGCATTCCTAGCCGGTGGTCTCACCGCGCCCGACGTTGCGCAAAGCCAGGTCGCAGACGCAGTCACCGGCGGCGGGCTCTCTGGCATCCTATTCTCACCAACGGTGGTGGTGGCGACGATGGTATCGCAGGGATGTATCCCGACCGGACCATTGCGCCATATCACCGAGAGCGTGCGCAACTTCGCAGTGACCATCGACGATCGGCCGGCGCTCGAGATGCTCTACGAGGATGCCGGTGAAGAATATCGAGGGAACCTTCAAGCAGCAGCAGGGCGCGTGTTTGTCGCGTTTCCGGTGGAGGGATCTGATTCTGGCGACTATGTCGTCCGAAATCTGGTTGGGGCGGACGAGGAACGCGGCTTGATCGGTATTGGCGCGCCGTTAGCGCCGGACCAGCCGATTCTGTTCTGCCGACGCAACTCTGATACTGCACGAGAAGACTTGCGCAATCGGTTGAACGACCTCAAGAAGCGGCTGCCCTCTACGCCACGTGGTGCAATCTATTGCTCGTGTGTCGCGCGCGGGCCCCACCTATTCGACGAAAATGAGGAAGTCGGCATTGTGCAAGAAGTCCTTGGCGATATCCCGCTAGTCGGGTTCTTCGGATCCGGCGAAATATCGAACGACCGCCTCTACACCCAAACGGGCGTGCTGAGCGTCTTCCTCTAACTCAAGATACCTTCTCGGCAACCGCCGATGATGTAACAAACATCGCCGCTTCGCGGATGACGCTTGATCCCGCGCCCCGGCGGATGGCGTTTTCTGCAAGGTATCGACGCCAGGCGCGTGCGCCCGAAACGCCTTGGAACAGCCCAATCAAGTGCCGCGCCAAATTGTTCAAGCGAACGCCATTGGCTATCTCGCGCTCGACGTATGGCAAAAACGCTTCGATCGCGGCAGGGATATCGGCATCCTCGCACGCGTCTCCGAAAATTTGACGGTCAACGCCGGCCAGAAGCGACAGGTTTTGGTAAACGGCGCGTCCCATCATCACGCCATCGACTTTGCCGAGGTGAAATAAACTCTCCTCGATTGACGCGATCCCGCCGTTGATAATCACTTCGAGATCCGGCCGCTCCTCTTTGAGTCGGTACACATAATCGTATTTCAGTGGCGGTATTTCCCGATTCTCCTTTGGGCTGAGACCCTTCAGAACCGCTTTACGCGCGTGGACTATGAACGTCTCGCATCCACCGCTAAGCGCCACGCGATCAACGAACCCGCGAAACGCCGCATAGTCGTCCTGGTCGTCGATGCCGATCCGGCATTTGACGGTGATTGGCAGCGCAACCCGCTCGCCCATTGCCCTGACGCAGTCGGCGACCAATTGCGGTTCCGCCATCAGACATGCGCCAAAGCGCCCGTTCTGGACGCGGTCGCTTGGGCACCCGATGTTGAGATTGATTTCGTCATATCCGTAGGCCGCGCCGATTTCCGCGCAGTCGGCCAACGCAACCGGATCGCTCCCACCGAGCTGAAGCGCCACCGGGTGCTCGGTGCGATCAAACGCCAGATGGCTCTGTCGGTCGCCGAAGATGATTGCACCCGAGGTCACCATTTCGGTGTAGAGAAGCGTGCGTCGCGACAGGAGCCGCATAAAATAACGGCAGTGGCGATCGGTACGCTCCATCATCGGCGCCACCGAGAATGTCCGATCGATGCGGGTCCTCATTGCACGCCCGCGTAGACCGCCAACGTCATGCTGATTTGGCACAAAGGTTGGCTGCTCTCCGCTTTCCAAGCGTTGAACGCGTCTTGCGCGATCTTGCGGTCCTTCACGCCTTTGAATTCGCTTTTGGCAACCCCGAGTTCATTCAGCGCGCGCACCACATCGGTGGACAGCATGAAAGTGTCCTTTCCGACCCAGCGCAGAAACATCGGACCGGACGCGCCGCCCAGCTGAGAGAACCGCTTTTGCAAAACCGCCCACAGTCCGGTGATGTCATCGACCGGCCAATCAGCTAGCCAACCGGCGAAACTCCCATGCTCGGCCGCAATTTCGGTCATGGCGATCGCATTCGCTCGTGTCGCCGAGATTTTGCCCCAATGACGAATGATGCGGGCGTCCTTCATCAGCGCTTCGAGGCTTTCATCCGGAAAAGAACCCACGCGCTTTGGAACGAACCCCTGAAAGACCTCCTCGAAGACCGGCCATTTGTCGCGCACCATGCTGTGCCGCAGGCCCGCGGCGAAAACGCGCTGCGACATCGTCGACAGATACCGGTCGTCGCCCAATTTGCGCAGGGCATTGGGCGTTTCCGGACTGGGTAGACGCGCCTTTAGCGCAGCGGCGCCACCAGCGTTCTTCTCCGCCCGTTTGAGGATATCGGCAAACCGCTTCACTGGCCGACCATCTCCATGCTGACGTCCCAAAGTCGATCTTGCGCAGCCTGATCGTAGCTCACCTGGTTCGATTTTACCGCTTGGCAGGCGTCGAAGTACTGACCGGTCTGACCCTCGACCGCCGGCGCGCTCGCCAAGTGCACGCTGGTTTCCGCTCCTTGTGCGACCGTTATTGCGTTACCAAATCGCATCGCCAAACCGACCGCCGTGCGCGCCAACAATCCATTGTTCTGCCCGAAACGCGAGCGCACAAATCCTGGATGAAGGCAGTTCGCCGAAACGCCGGTGTTCTCCAATCGCCGTGCGAGCCCGTAAGTGAACATGATATTGGCAAGTTTCGAGCGCGCGTACGCCCGCCACGCCCCGTAACCGTGTTTGAGTTCGAGATCGTTGAAATCAAGGACCGCACGACGATGCGCGATGGACGCGACATTGACAATCCGCGCCGGCGCACTCGCTTTCAACAGATCGAGAAGCTCGTGGGTTAGAAGGAAATAGTTGAGATGGTTGAGCCCAAACGTCATCTCGATGCCGTCGACCGTTTCCTGGCGCGAGAATAGGATCGCGCCAGCGTTGTTGACCAACACGTCCAACCGTTGGGTCCGATCCCTGAGCGCGGCGGCAAGTTTACGCACCTCGGCCTGCGCCGAAAGGTCGGCTTGGAGGAATTCAACCTGCTGGTTCGCCGACCCCTCTTTGATGTCAGCAACGGCCGCGGCGCCCTTCTCCGGGTTGCGCCCGACAACGAACACCCGGGCACCTCTTTCCGCAATGCGGCGGGCGGTTTCTTTGCCGATCCCGTCCGTCGCGCCGGTGATCAACACCGTTTTGTCCATCATGGCGCCAAGTCCTGGCCGAAGTTGATACCAGCGATTTTCGCACTCACGTCCCACAGACGCTGCTGCAATTGGCGGTCATGACTTTGGCGCGATGACTTGGTCGGTCGAGACTTGCTGAAATAGAGACCGGATCTGTCCGCGAGTTCCGGCGCTGTCGCAACATGCACGCTGGTGGCGGCGCCGGCATTGGGATCTCGCGCTGTTGAAGTCGATTCCGGACGGTGGCCCTCGGCTTCGATGGCCTCGGACGACGCCGACACTGCCTTGAGAAACCTCTTGCGGTGTCCGAGGGTAAGCCCCAGTTCCTTCAGGTCATCGTCGCTAAGCTCGGGCGCCAGATCGAGATCGACGTCATTTTCCGAGAAGACATCTGCGTATTGACCGAGCCCGTTCGCATCGAGCCACTTTCGCATCGCCGAATCGACCGCCATCACGCGCCTACGCCGTTCATACCATCACCAATGCGTGGGAACCTATCACAGGCCGCCAACGATGCGTACGCGCGCGCGCTCGACAACGTCCCGGGTCGTTGCGCGAATTGGGCCTGGCCTCGGCTGATCTCGCAGAGTTGTGAACCAATGGTCTGGCGGCGTTCGGCCCGCCGCGCGGTTCCAGGTGAGGGAACGCAGGAACACATCGGCAGCGCCCTCAAGCATGACAGGTATTTCGTTGCCGTTGAGAACCGCCCAAATGCCGGACCAGCACCGCGCGACGCTCCAAGGATTGTAGCCGCCACCGCCAACGATCAGAGTCCTCGGTGCTGATTTCCAAACCATTGAGACGAAATCCCATATCGCGTTGTTGGAGAGTTCCAGCTTGGAGAGCGGGTCTTCCGCCAACGCGTCCGCACCGGTCTGCAGGAACAGAACCTGCGGTTCGAAGGCCTCTATCAATGGCGCGACCGCCTCGTCGCGCACAAAGTCCATTTCAGTATCGTTGAAACCCGGTTCCACCGGAAAATTGAACGCTGACCCGCCCGCCGTGTCATGGGCAGGGCCGGTGTTCGGCCAGCGGCCGGCCTCATGGACCGAAACTGTCAGGACGCGGGGATCACCGTGGAATGCGTCCTGGACGCCGTCGCAATGGTGGGCGTCGACATCCAAATAGAACACGCGCTCAAAGCCTTTTTCCAAGAACGCCAGTATGCCCACCACCGGATCGTTCAGATAACAAAAGCCGCTTGCGTGTCCCGGCCGACCGTGGTGCGTGCCGCCGGCTGGGCTATAGACCACACCCGGTTCAGCGGCGAGCATTTCAACCGCGGTCAATGTTGCGCCACAGGCTGTCGCGGGTCGGCTGAATATTTCCCCAAATATCGGGTTTCCGTTGAGGCCGATGTTGTAGCGGCGGCGCTCGTCGAGGGATCGTAACTCGCCCTGCTCGGCGCGAATAAGGGCATCGATATAGTCTGGGCGATGGAATGTCAGCAGCTCCGCTCGTGTCGCCACGCGGCTCTCGACGTAACACGAATCGTCTAGCCAGTTTAGGGCCCGGCACGGATCCATCACTGCCGATACTCTGGGAATGGCGAGGGGATGTTTGTCGCCATAGCGTGAGCGACGATAGATTTCGCTGCCAATAAAGGTCGGCGCGCGCGTCATCGCGGTTTCCCGGAACAGCGATGTTCGGGCGTCGCGCGCGGATCGGCCAATAACTCACGCAACCCGTTCTCCGGCACATACGCCGACCGCAAGGTGATTTTCGGGCGGCGCCAAAGGGCACACCCAACGCGGTGAGTAGGAACACGACGGTTGGTAGGAAAAATTGAAGTCCAACACGACACCACCGTCGGACGCCCCGAGGTCCGCACCCTTGATCGTGTCCAAGAGATAACGGCCGCCGCCGTACGTCTCCTGCCCACTCGTTGCATCGGTGAACGGAAGAAAAATGCCGCCGCCATGCCCTTCGATTCCAAAAACCGTCAGTTCGCTGCCCCAAATATCGGCCAATCCAACGGTTCGCGAAAATGGGCGCAACCTTAGTGTTCCGTCATCGCCAACAGGTATTTCCACGGTCGCGGAGTCCGGACATTCCTGGAGATCGACCACACGACGCATGCGCGGATCGTAGGGAAAGCAGTGAAATATCCAATTCGACCGAGCCCCATCTGCCGCAATCGGCGACTGGGGGTGTAGGCGAAAAAGGGCTTCTCTACCTGTCTGCCAAGCCATGTGAGCCGCCCGTGGATCAGAGGTCGCGCGAATCTCGGCATAAAGGGCAAAGACCCGGCGACGCCAATCTACGATATCAAGTTCGGCGATCGGCATCGGCGGCTTTTGCCTCCCAAAAATTCGTGTCATAACCCGCGCTCGCAACACACGGCCTTCAGGTGGAGAAACACATGCCGACCCATGAAGAAGTTCGCAAAGCGCTGGAAGTTATTTTCGCAGCCGATTCCGAGATTTACCAGCAGCGCGGGTTTCAGCGGCGCATCGGCTTTGGCAAACGGCCTGCGCTAATCCATATCGATTTGGCGAACGGCTGGACGCGGCCCGGCAATCCGTTTTCGTGTGACGGCATGGATGTCATCATCCCGGCGGTGCAACGACTCAACGTGGCTGCCCGTAAAAAGCGCGTACCGATTGTCTATACGACCACGGCCTACAACGTCACCGATTCGGTGAACACCGACATGGGCTTGTGGCATCTGAAAATTCCAACCGAGGTTCTCAACCTCGCGAACGCGGAAGATGTCGCCATCGACGATCGCATTGCCCCGCAACCCGGCGACCAAGTCATCGTCAAGAAACGGGCAAGTGGGTTTCACGGAACGTATCTTTCAAGCTTTCTCAAAGCCAACGGGATCGACACCGTAATCATTACCGGCGTCACCATGGCTGGCTGCGTTCGCCATACGACGGAGGATGCGATTGCGGAAGGATTTCGCCCGATCGTGGTGCGTGAAGCCGTCGGCGACCGCGTTCCGGGCGTGGTCGAGTGGAACCTATTCGACATCGATTCGAAGTTTGGCGATGTCGAGTCGGTCGACACCGTTGTCGAGTACCTCAACGGGATCGAACCGTATCCAATTCCGAACGCTTAGGGCTGGGCGCTTAAGGTTGCGCGCGGGCCTTGGACTGGTAGAGCGACCAAACGAGCGCTGCACCGGCGCCGAATGTCGATTCTTCCTTGAACAGGGGGCTGGCGCTGTTCTCAGCGCCGCCGTGGTATTCCGCGCGGAACCCCATAAGAAGGTTGAGCCTCGTCCCGAGCGCTTTGACCAGTGAGAGCTGCGTCTTGGCGCCGAGATAGCCGCCCTTGGCATCGAACGCCGGACGACCGGCGACCACGAAGCGCGGCTCAACCTCATAGAAATAATCCATCAGATCTTCGCTCGCGAAAGCCACGCCGACGGACACCTTCACCTCAAGGTCTTGTTGCAGAAAGTTTTCGTGCTGGTTGTCTAACGTCAGCGCCTATGGAACAGATTAGCGGCATTGTTTAAGAGAGGTTTTCTGGTTCATCGTAATGACCCGTAGGGGAATGAAGATGAAACAGAAAACACAGACGCGACAGACCGGTGCAGCCAAGACGATCAAGGACATCCGCCGAGCTACGCGCAAGCAATACTCTTCAGAAGAAAAGATCCGCATTGTGCTGGATGGCCTGCGAGGAGAAGAATCTATCGCGGAGCTTTGTCGGCGAGAAGGCATCGCGCAGAGCATTTATTACAAATGGTCGAAGGAGTTTCTTGAGGCTGGCAAGCGTCGGCTTGCCGGTGATACTGCCCGTGCGGCCTCCACGGGCGAGGTGACGGCCCTTCGTCGTGAAACGCGTGATCTGAAAGAAGTTGTTGCCGAGCAGACACTGGAACTCCGGCTTCTTAAAAAAAGCATGATTGCGGATGGGGGAGACGACGAATGAGATACCCCGCATCTGAAAAACTTGAGATCATCCGCATTGTTGAGCAATCTCATCTGCCAATCAAACAAACATTGGATAAGTTGGGCATTCCCCGCACCACGTTTTATCGCTGGTACGACCGCTATCAGATTGGCGGGCCAGGGGCTTTGGAAGACCAGTCCTCTCAGCCCTCACGGGTCTGGAACCGTATCCCGGATGATGTTCGAGAGCGCATCGTTGACTTGGCCTTGGATGTGCCGGAACTGTCACCACGGGAGTTGGCGGTGCGCTTTACGGATGGAGAAAACTATTTTGTCTCAGAGGCTTCCGTCTATCGCCTGCTCAAATCCCTTGATCTGATTACCAGCCCGGCATTCATCGTTATCAAGGCAGCCGATGAGTTCAGGGAGAAGACAACAGCCATCAACCAACTGTGGCAGACCGACTTCACTTATCTGAAGGTCATCGGTTGGGGCTGGATGTATCTATCGACGATCCTTGATGATTACTCGCGCTATATCATCGCCTGGAAACTGTGTACGACCATGAAGACTGGCGATGTTACCGACACGCTGGACCTTGCCCTGCAGGCGTCAGGCTGCGATCAGGTCCATGTTGCACACAAGCCCAGATTACTATCGGACAACGGCTCCAGTTATGTCTCTGGCGAGTTGGCTGAATACCTGGGTGATAAGAAAATGGGACACGCCAGGGGTGCGCCGTATCATCCGCAAACACAGGGCAAGATCGAGCGATGGCATCAGACTCTGAAGAACCGCATCCTGCTGGAGAACTACTTCTTCCCGGCAGACCTCGAGGCGCAGATCGAGACGTTCGTCGATCATTACAATCATCGGCGATACCACGAGAGCATCAACAACCTCACGCCCGCAGACGTCTACTTTGGGCGAGGCCAGGCCATTTTAAAACAGCGGGAAAGGATCAAACGGAAAACCATCGAGACCCGGCGATTGCAATACCGCAAACACGCCGCTTAATATTATCAACCTGATGAGCCAGATCCTCTCTTAGATCAGGCTGCTATCTGTTCCATTTTATATGACGACGGACAAGGGAGATAAGTCCGATGTCTAGCGCTTTGGACGCTGTAATCAATCCTCTCAAGTCGGCGATTAATGTGGCTCAGGGGCTGGTGGAGGTCCGCGATACCGTCAAATTCGGGAATGCGGTCATCGACCTTCAGGGAAAGATCATGGCCGCCCAACAGGGCGCGTTCGCGGCCCAGGAACGTCAAACGGCAATGGCTGAGGAAATACGTCAGTTTAAAGAACGAGTGGCTGAGCTTGAAACATGGGACGCTGAGAGGAAGCGGTACCAACTGACCGATTTTGGTGCTGGAACGTTCGCTTACCTAATAAAGGATGACTTGCGCGGTCCCGAACCACCGCATCGCATTTGTGCAAACTGCTTCCAGCAGGGCCACAAATCTGTCCTCCAGTTCCAACATGACAATAGCTACTCTCAGGACGTTTATTCCTGCCCCTCTTGCAAAACCGAGTTTTCGTTTGGCGTCCGCCGAGACCGGATAGCCGGGTCTAGTCCGAAGGGCGGTTCTTGGATGGCTTAGGAGACGCCGGTCTCTTCCTTGGTGGCGGCGGCCGTTCCATCTGTTGCCGCCCCGTGGCGAATAACACTTCACAGGTCGGACCACGCCACACGCCCTTCGGTTCGTCCACGCTACGACGAGGATTGAGATATGAGCGCGGAACTAAGCGAACTACCAACTCATCTGCAGGAACTTTTGGAGCCAAGCCCCAGCGGCGCGGCGAAACTGATTGCCGCCTGGGACGGGCTGCTGCCAGAGACACAGATGTTGCTGTTGTCGGCCAAGACCAAGGACCCTGGCTACCGCCACGAATATTTAAGGATTCTCAAAAAAGCCCTGACCAGTCAGAACATCTATGTACGGTACATAGCCGCCAAAAACGCTAATCGCTTCGACGAACTCAAGACGATTGTAGAAAGCGACCCCGAACCTCTGATCAAGTTTTCTCCGCTTGAGGCTAAGCTGCTATTCACCCCCGCTTCGGACCCAAAAGCATTCTTCAACCTTCCACAAGCGGCGCGGCTTGCCACGATCAGATCGCTTGGGGCTCGCGGAGAGTTGGTGGCCAAGGTCATTTCATACGCAGTCGATCATTTGTTGGCTGACGACGGCATTTCCGAACTAGAAATATTCGAAATCACCTTAGAATTCCTGACGGGGTCGAGTTTCAGCAACGAATACGAACCTCGGAGACTTTCCTACGACGGAATGCTCGAGCACTCCCGAGGAAAGAACGTCGAAGCACTATGGGACATTGTTCCGAAAGTACCCGAGAGCGTGTCGCAGATTCTTGTCGATCGATTGCCGACGAACGCCGGTCTATTTTCTGGGCCAAAAGAACAACTCTTGGAAACGATGAATCCCGCTCAACTCGCGACGTTGTTTGACCGCGACGATATAAAGCTGACCGAGTTCCGGAAGAAAACTTTCTTTGGCGCGGTCGAGCAATTGGCGGACGACGAAAGTCTTGGATGGGTTGGCAGCGCTGCAATTCAGCATTCGTTCGACCTTACCAACGACGAATTCTCGAAAATCTTGAACAAGCCCGATAAACAGAAAATCGATATTGCGAAGAACCTTGCATCCTCAGCGGAAGACCTGCGCCTCTGTCTATACGATGCGCTCCACGATATTCTTATGAGTTCAAAAGTCGGAATGTCTGACTTCTCTTGGGCTGAATTTGCGAGAGACGCGTTTGAGCGAAAGATCAAGACGCTCACGGGATACAGTCGCGAAAGGGAACTGAAGCAACTTAGGATTTACCGATTGGCGGCAGAGGCTATTCCTTGGGGAGACGACAAGGGTTACGGCCCTAACGATGACCTATCGTTTCTCGAGCAGAGCATCGTCGAGGGCGATACATGGAAGACGTTTATGAACTTCTCCGAGAAGTGGGAGGAGTTTGGCGCCTCCGCAAAAAATCTCGAAAGACACCTGCCTGATATTTTGGAAGCAGAAGAACAGGGCGAGGATCTCAATATAACGGAGGTGGAAGATACTGACGACGTTTCGACAATTATTGGACCTCTAGAAACCGCGGTTAGGAATCTTGAGAAACGCCAAAAGACGCAGAGCATAATTCTGTGGGCAATCGCCGCGATGATTGTGATTCTCCTTTTTACGTAAACTACGTGCTGTTCGAGGACAGAGTCATCCTGGTTCCTGACGTCTCGGCATTACCAGAGAGCCGAACTAAACAGCCAAATTGCGCACAAAGGGTGCTGTGGGAAATGGCCGCGGGTGCATTGCCGTTCTGAGGAATATACTCACGGCCTGCAATATCTACTCTAGCTTCACTCCCGACAATTCGCTGCCAGGCACGGCGGCAATTTCAGCGAAGCGAGAGCTAGAGAATCCGCCGCGATAGAACAGGTCGCGATTTATTGCCCACTAAACGTTTCTTGCTTCTGCGAGAATTAGGCGCTGCGAGGACGTTTGACTGAAGCACCTGACGTCTCACCTTCAATGCTTCGGCTCGGCGCCGGTTAACCCGAACATACCCTCGACCATTTCCCCGAGTTCCTTGTTGAAGCCCTTTAGGCGCGCAACGAGTTCACGGGGATTGCTCGGCTCCTCGGTGACCTCGATCTTCTGCTTGAACATTCCGGTGCTGTTGCCCAACAACTCGGCCGCACGTACAGCCGCGCTGTAGTGCTTGTTTGTCATCGCCGCGTCGTAACTATCACGCAGCTTCTGGATCACTTCTGCTCCGTCCACTGCGGCCATGTCAGCCGCTTTCTTGGTGAGAAACTCGATCCTTGAACGAACGTCTGGCTCACGGGCGATGGCGCTCGCATTGCCACGGTTCCGCGACCAACCCGCTTGTTCATGGGAATCAACGACAGTCTTGCCAGACACTCGTAGCTGAGCAAACCGTTCGCGACGCGCGTCATGGAGTGGCTCGTTTCCGGTCATCTCGCACCTCCATCAACGGCCATGATTGCGGCTCGATCCGGATCTACGCCCCCCTCGCCAAAAGGTCCAAAAGGTCCAAAAGGTCCACGAACATAGCTTTTGGGGGTTTTGGGGCTTTTGGCAGAAGCAAGGTAGGGCGATATCTCGTAGTCCTTGCGACGTCGCCCGCCAGTTGCGGCTTCTAACGGTCGCCAGAACCCAGCGTCAACAACTAGTGGCGCAGCCGCAGCGAGCGCTTTTGGATCGCCCACAGGGAACCCCGGAGTGGACTTGCTCAAAGCGCGAAGGTTCACCCGCTCAGGCAACGTATCCAGCAACCATTGGGCAATCAGAGCCGCATTTCCTTCTTCGTTTGACTGCGAACCTGCAGCCAATGCACGACGCGCCATTGGTATCGCATAGAGCTCGCAAAACTCGATCGCTGCTTCGACAGCGCTGGCGCTGATTGCTAGAGGTTCTCGCCGGTCCGGCACAGAAGACCACTCAAGGTAATCGAGAATAAGCGCCAGTCGGACCACCATTCCCGGCATCTTTCCAATCGCAGATAGCAGAAGTCCGCGTGCCATCCGCTCAAGCCTTGGAAACGTTTCAGACCGCCATCTTTCGAGAATGTCCGCCGCACCCGGTGAGAACGGAATAGTGCGATTTGACCAACGTCCATTCTCTCCGGCAACAGCCTCAATCGAGGCCAAACGGGCGAATGCACAACTGACAAATTCTTCGTCGGCCACCCGGCTTGGACGTCGAAAAGGCGGAGCACCATCCGGGTAGAAAAACATGAACCGCGCAACCATACCGTCGTCGTCTTGCTTCGCAGTCAACGTTCGCAGTTTGTCCGGCTGGATTGCGCCGACAATCGAGACCGCGAGCGAATCAACTTGTATCGGGGCGCTATTCTTTACCCGGTCAACGGTGAAAGGTCGGCCGCCATAAGACTCCACCCAAAAAGCTCTATCCGATCCGCCGCGTCGTTCGAAATTCAAAAACCATCCGGACAACTCGTCACGATATGAAAGCAGGCCATGACCCCGGTTGCCGCTGAGGATAAGCGCTAGCTTCTCTATCGTGCTGTCACTTGTTACCAGCCTAGGCTGCTGCGGTTCTTTAGGCTCCATTGCCTCTGGAGGGAGTTCCGGAATTGGATTTCCACTCTTTGACGCTTCCTGCATTGCTTCGCGCCATTGATCCTTGACGGCGTGCGAGTGCTCAACGGCTGCCGTATGCTGACGTGAGACCTGTTCGAAGTCGAAGGACCATTCAGCCTCAATCTCTCGCAGCGGCGATAGGACGGTATCGAGCGCGGGGGACTTGCCACTCGACGGGTCGCCGACCATTGCACCCCACAATATTGCGGGCTCCGACCATCCCTCCCAAGGGGACGCTGAGCGCTTGCCACTCAGCAGGGCGGCAGCGGATACCAACAAACCGCCTAGAACAAAATCGACCGGACAGGCCTTGCTCGCTGCGGCGTCCTCTACCCACTGCCGCCATTCATTTGTGAGACAGTCAAGATTCGGCGTCGGGGCGCTGGGAAGGTTGTCGCCAAGAATTGATAGGTCAGGTTCCGGCCACGCCTCCCAGCCCGGCTTAAAGGGAATCAACGTTGTATTCATGCTGCAATGCTTTCGTGTTCGGGCACCATCACACGCGGCAAGTGCGCTGGGTGTTGATGCAGTAGCCTATGAAGGTCCGCCGCGAATGCCGCTGGCGACGCAACCACCTCGTCTATGTCACTCATGATTCGCGGTGTGCGCTTGTGATCGAGGATCGCGCACCCTTCGCATCCGGCACGAAGCCAATCGAGCACGGTTGCGTGGACTACGATCTGGCCCCGTTCTTCTTTGAGCAACGGACACGAATAGAAGCGTGCTTGGTTTATCTCCGGTTGACCAAGGGCGTCTGCTACACCGAGATAACAATAGGCCTGCCGTGGATCATCGAGTCGCACGGCGACCAGATCGACTGGCCAATTGTCAAGCCGCCAATAGGCTGCCAAGACCGCGGCCAGCTGCCCGCCCTCTACAATGTCGAAGCGGTCGCGCTGAATCTGGATGGGCAGGAGTCCTATCGCGCCACCTAATCGGCCATATGAACGGACTGCATCCCGTTTTGTTGGGTGTATGCCCAACGCGGCGTAGTAGTCGTTACAGTTGAGGTCCAGCCGTCGAGGTTTGTCGGTCGCCAGCTCGATTGCATCTTCGAGGCTCAACATGGCGGTCTCTCTCTCTCGATATCTCGAAGCGCTGCGAGATTCGACGGAGATGGATCGCGAGCGGCGATGCGGTTCCTCAAGCTGGCCTCATGCAACCAGCGTCTGCTGTCGAGGGAGGCGGTAACCTCCACGAGGGCCGATCCGCCGTCACGCGAGGTATTTTGCCCTCGGGTGTTTGGGGCATCCCTGCCTTTTCTCATAGCACCTCCCCATGGCCCGCCATGCCGCGGGGCTCATTTCGTGCTACGACCTGCTTTTTGTGGATGCTCGCTCGCGGGAGGTTTGCAAACCAAATCTCGGCGCTTTCCGCAGTGATAAAGGTCCGTGTCCCAACTTTGACGGCGGTTAGCGCCCCCTCGGCAATCAGGTCGTAGGTTTTCGAGCGACCTGGGCCGTAGACCGCTCCAAACTCCCGGACCGTGTGGGCCCTACGGGGGAGGCTCGTCTTGTGACGTCGATTGTGCATAGCGTCCTCGTGCGTTTGTGAGAGGACACGGAACGTAGACAGCAACCGGCAGCGAAAATATTGGCGGCCCCCAAGTTGTCGGGGGGATTGTCGGGGGGATTGTCGGGGGGATTGTCGCTACGGTCTTCGACGGGGCTGTTTTTGGGGTCCCCTGGGCGCACCGGCTCGTTTCCAACTATCCGGGGCGACCGCGCTCCAGACACGATCCGCGCCCTCTTTGTTGAGGCCCTCGACCGCGTCCCGGAGGTCTTGACTAATTACCGCCCGGGTCTTGCCGTCGATTCGCTCGTCGGGACTTTGCTCCACCCATTCACCTAGAAGCCTGGTTGCGAGAGTCTCAGCGCGAACGGTCATGGGCGGGGGGGTGACGGCTATCTCAACATCCGGATCAACTGAGATACCCCGCTTAGTTGCCCATTTGACTAACCCCGGTGGCGACTCGTCGGTGATCAAACCGAGCGCCATAGAACGGGTCAGGATGTCACGTCGATCTTTCAGCGCCTGTGCTGCTTCTCGGCTAACAACTCGATCCCGCTTGACACGGCGATCTTCTTCACGACGCCGCATCTGCTCTCTGAGGTCTCCGTGATCCGACTCAATCACTGTGTCCGGCAGGTAACCCAGAGAAAGGTAACAAAACTCTTCGGTGTTCCAGAACGGCAGCAGAGCGTAATGATTTTGTACGCGCTCGGTGAATCTCAACCGCCGTTTTTTCTCGGAGGTTGCGGCGTGGTCGTCCGCCGTTGGGTTGTTCGTCCGTCGGCCCATTTCAAACAGTAGCGCGAAGCCGGCCACTGGACCAAACGAACGCGGACCACTGTTCCATTACCTCGCGCCGCTTCTCTAATAGGTCACCGCGCCTGTAGGCCGCCTCTACCTTGTCGCTAACCGAGTGTCCCATTGCCATCTCCACGACTTCGTTTGGAAAATTGGCTTGTTCCGAAGCCCAGTCACGAAATGTACTTCGGAATCCGTGAACGGTTATGTCAGGCCGCTCCATCCGCCTAAGAAGCGCGAGCATCGCCATATTTGACAAAGGCCTATTCGACTTCATTCCAGAAAACACGAACTCACCTCCCTCAATGCGGTGCTGGCAACCCAACAGAGTCACTACCGACGAAGAAAGAGGGACCCGGTGTTCATTGCCCGTTTTGGTGCGACCGGCCGGAATGATCCAAATCTTTTCCCCTAGGTCTATCTCGTTCCATGTTGCGCCTATGGTCTCACTGGTACGGGTAGCCGTGAGGATTAAGAACTTCAACGCCGCGCTGGCAGCTCCATCGAACCCACCGAGCTCCCGCATAAAATTTGAAATATCTGCGTATGGAAGCGCGGCATGATGCTTAACTCTCTGAACCTTTGACCGGTGCGGAAGAAGATTTTCTAGGTGTCCTCGCCAACGGGCCGGATTGTCGCCTGTTCGGTAGCCCCCAGCGTTGGCCCAATCAATGACTGCCTCAATTCTACCTCTCACACGGGACGCGGTTTCCGTCCTAGTCGTCCAGATCGGTTCCAGCACCTTCATAACTAGACCCACATCGATTGATTGAACCGACAGACGCCCCATTACCGGACTAACGTATTTCTCGAGGGTGGAATGCCACTGAGCAGCGTGTTTGTTGTTTCGCCAACCTGCCTCATGAGCCGCGATATATCTCTTGGCGCAGTCGTCAAAAGTCATCGCTTTAGCGTCGTCGAGCCTCTTGCTGGCAATAACGTCGCGCCTGTTCTCAATTGGGTCAACGCCATCGTGGACCAACGTCCTGCAAGTAGCGGCTACTTCCCGAGCTCGCGCGAGCGATACAGCGCTCAGGCCACCGAGGCCCATTTCTCGAGATCGACCGTGCAGCGTAAAGCGAAACACCCATGACTTCGTCCCGCTCGAGGAAACTTGGAGCCAGAGTCCTCCACCATCACCGTGGTAGCCCCGTTTCCTGGTTTGACGTACCTTCAGCGCGCTTAACTTGCCAACAGCCACTCTTTACCCATGTTTCTACCCATGTCCGTCGTGCAGATTGTGGCAAACATGAGCGAACAAATACAGACGCTATACGACCAATACCTAAAGATTCTGGGGATAAATCGGACAACGGCGGACAAGGGTACACATAAGTTAGGCGGACACCCCATCCGCCAACACCAGTTCTCTGGTGGCCGCCGGTGTCCATAGGTGGCAGTAAACCCCCAGAAAAGCACCAAATAAATCTAGACTAGTCCTTCGTTGTGCGTGACTATTCACGGACATTGCGGACCGAACTGTAGGTAGAACTGTAGGTAGAGATTAGGCCAGAGGCCTGAACTCGCTGCTCTCCAGCTAGGCCCCGCCATCGAGACACGCAGGGACAATCAATGCCGCTCAACAAACTCAATCGCGCTCAAATAAAAGCAGCCAATACGACCGGCATCTATAACGACGGTGGTGGGCTCTATCTCCAAGTGAAGGCAGACGCCGCAGTTTGGAAGTCTTGGGTCTTTCGCTACCAGCGCGATAAGCGTTGCCGAATGATGGGCCTCGGACCGGCGCACGTCGTCTCGCTTGCTGAAGCTCGTGAAGCTGCCATAGCGCTGCGTAAGTTAGTTCTGAAGGGCGTCGATCCATTGGCAGACCGGGACCGATACCAGGGCGCAAGAGGATCAGCGCTTCGTCCGAACTTTCAGGTCTGTGCTGGGCAATACATCGAGGCGCATGAGGCTGGATGGAAGAACCCGAAGCATGCGGCCCAGTGGCCAAGCAGCCTCGAAAATTACGTCTATCCAATCATCGGCAAGGTCGCAGCGAATAAGATCGAGACGAGCGACGTGCTCAAAGTGCTGGAGCCCATATGGACTACGAAGAACCCTACAGCCACTCGTGTCAGAGGTCGCATCGAGAAGGTTCTCGACTGGGCTAAGGCTCGTGGCCTAAGCGATGGTGAGAACCCAGCACGCTGGGCAGGCCACCTTGAGCATCTCCTCGCGCAGCCCAAAGCCGTGCAAAAGGTGAAGCATCACGCAGCGCTCGACTTCAACCGCGTGCCCGAGTTGATGAGTGAGTTGAGGGCTCGGTCCTCGATCAGCGCGAAAGCGTTGGAACTGACAATCCTCACGGGGGTGAGAACCGCTGAGTGCATTGGCTCGAACTGGGATGAGATCGATCTAACTCAAGCCGCTTGGAACATCGACAAGGTTCGTGTGAAGACCGACCGAGATTACCGCGTCCCCCTATCGGATCGTGCTCAGGAGATCGTTAAGTCTTTGGACCCGGAGAACCCACTACTGTTCCCCGCACCCACTAAGCCCGATAGACCCATCACCAACATGGCGATGTCAAAGCTGCTCAAAGACCTCGGCTACAAGTCCTCGGTAGCCACTGTTCATGGCTTTCGCAGCACGTTTCGCGATTGGGCTGCTGAAAAGACCGACTACGCGAACGAGGTCTGCGAACAGGCTATTGGCCACAGAATTAGCGATAAGGCAGAACGCGCCTATCGACGTGGCGATATGTTCAAGAAGAGACAGAGCCTGATGGCCGACTGGGCGGCCTTTTGCGCCGGGTAGTCGCCGGGACTTTGAACTCCCCCATCACGTCGCTAGCATGAGCGAATGATCCGCACCCTTGCCACTGCCCTGCTCGCCCTCAGCCTGACTGCGTCGGGGGCCTTTGCGACTTCGATAGACGATCTCTATCAACAAAGCGATGGGCTTTGGCACGAGCGTTTCACGGACGTGCCGTTCACTGGGAAACTGGATGAAGGGTTGCAACTGGGCGCGTTCAAGAACGGGAAACAAGAAGGGCCTTGGGTCGGGTACTGGGACGACGGTGGGCTTCAGTACAAGGGCGCGTTCAAGAACGGGAAACAAGAAGGGCCTTGGGTCCAGTACCACGAAGACGGTCGACTTTGGTACAAGGGCGAGTACAAGAACAATAAACTCGAAGGGCCTTATGTCGCGTATTGGCGCGAAGGTCAGCTTATGTCCAAGGGCGCGTACAAGAACGGTAAGGAAGAAGGGACTTGGGTCGTGTACCGGAAAGTCGGCAGCAAGAACGAAGACCTCTCAGGCACCTTCCGCAACGGCAAGAAAATCTCCGACTAACGCCTCGTCACTGACCCAGCCTTCGAGACAACGTCTCAGGCAGCTTCGGAACCCATCTCAACGACCCATCTCTCTCGACATAGCAAAAGCGAACGCCTAGCTGCTTCTGAATGGCCGACCGAACGCGTGCCACGCGATAGATGTTGGGGCGGTTAGGTAGCGGCCTCGATGTCTCCGACTTAACGTCGACCATCAGGACGTCCTTGGTGTCGGGATGAACCGCAACGATGTCGATTGGGCCGGTGCCACGGAATAGCTGGTGGAAGATGTGAAACCCAGCGCTAACCAGGGCCAAGGCGACAACCGCCTCGCTGGTCGCGCCACGCCGATGCTTATCCGACAAGGCCAGCCGTGTATCCGCTTTTGCGCTGGTAGGTCAGCACTTGGCCTCGTGCGTCTGGCCATTCGTTCCAACTGGCGTGGACCCACCCGCTGTTTGGCCCCGCCTTTGGGTCGTAGCACTCAAGAATGAGTTGATCGAACGTGAGGTTGTCGGCAATCCAACGGCAGACCTCGATGTTCCTGACCCCAGCGACCTCGAAGTCGACGGCCTCGCCACTAACGTGCTGAGACTTGTCTGAACCGCCAATCGGGCTCTTCGTCCGGCCTTAAGTCTAGATCGAAATTGTTTCCCTTAGACATGGATCGGCGCTCCTTCTGCCAGCAAGCCATGACCTGCGAGCACTTCTTCCATGCACCACTCTGGCGACCCGAATTTGTAGGATTTCATGTCAGCATTGAACCCTGCATTTAAGGCATTTCGATCGCCGATTACTCTATTTAACACCACCCCCCAATCCACAGTTTTGTATGGATTTTTTAGCACTCCAACAGCGATTGGTACGTGAGCGATCAATAGAACTGCGGCTGCCGAAAAGAGAAACTCACGCCGAGAACTTTTATTTTGATTGATCATCAGCCCGCCCCCAAGCCTTCCTCTTGCGAAAGGTTTCGATTGTCGTTCTACCGCTTACTATCATGAGCGCACCTCCAGTCCTGCCTGATCGGCATCATCGTCATCTTCTTCGACTGCTTCGGGCGGCCATGTTTCGTCCGCTAACTCGACGGCACGTTCGACTTTGATTAACCCCCCCTCGTAACACTGCTCCCACCGCTCTTGGTCGCAATTGCGCAGGTTCAGCCACTCATCCCTGACGATCTTTTCCGAGGACCGCAGAATGTCTTCATCTCCGGGAAAGTGGCCAAGTGCAATATCGGTGAAGCCGCACCCATCGTCGCTATCAAACGACCCAGTGACCACATGAACGTCGTACACCGGCACGTAAGTGACGAAGTACTGCTCCGGCCAATCAAAACCGGGGCCCGACGAGGCCCAGTTGATCGACAACAAGCGCCGAGGCGTGAGTTCCACCGTTCTAATGGCACGCCGCTCGCGCAAATTGCGCCCCAGGACAACCTCGTTTTCACTGACGGAAGCCCATTGCGGCAGTCGTGCTTGAACGCGCTCGAGGACGATCGACGCCACTGCGGCGTCACCTTTGGAATGGACGGTCGGTTCGCTGTCAAAGCCAAGGGCGTTGAATGCGTCTTGCAGCGTAAGGGTTTCCGGTAAGTCACTTTGGGGTTCTGCACCCAACCAACTCGATAGAACACGGTGCTCTTCCGGTAGGAACAGTGCGGCTCTGATAAAGGTCATGGTAGCCTCCTCTTTAGTGCTTCTGGCGGGATGCCACGGCGCACAAGCTGAAGTTCAAATGCCGAACCCATTAGGTGGGTCAGTCCAACAAAAAACCGCCGCAGCCAAGGCTGGGCGGTCCCAACGCTTTAGCTGCATTTATTTAGCGCCCGCAAGCTGTATCAACTCGGCGCCTTATCAGATCGTCTTTGTCTCATCGACCTGACAGGAACAAACGTAGGCGGAGTGGCTCTCCTATTCAAGAGGCACACAGGGTCTGAGCGACCCTTCGCCACTACAGGACTGCTTTCTACTTCTGCCTTACAGTCTTAGACCCACGGAATCCCGTGGTTGTCGCAAATATGTGAGGGGGCCGCGGATGGGGGTTCTAGCCATCCACTTTCTCGATGGTGCCCCGCATAGAGCGGAGGAGTGCTCCTAGTTTCCGCCGGCGGGCAATCTCTGCAGCTGAGTAGTGACCGTGCTTCAGTGCGTTGCTATTACCCTTTGGTGCCCCCGGCGATTTTCCCCCGTGCATTCGGCATCGACCGTTCGGCATCGCAGGCGACCGGCACGGCGTCCCGCTTCGGGTTTTGGCACCACAACGGGGGCTCAGGTGCATTGGCATTCTACTTTGCATGGGCTTGTCCCTTCGGTTTTGATCGATCCCCACCCCCGGGTGTTTCGACCATTCCGACAACTGCTTGGCCTCCTGCATGAACGTGAACATGCTCAACCGTCACCTTCTGCTGTCCCTTGCCGCGATGGCGGTTCAAAGCTTCGAGCAACGTCGCGTAGGTGCGAGACAACTTGTTAGCTTGGTTCAGGTTCTCACGCCGTCCCTCGAAGGGCTGATCGCCGATCATGGCGCGGCGGAAGCACTCCATGGAGGCGTTGTGGGCCGCGATTAGTTGTGCCGCCATCATGCCTTCCAGTTCGTCCCTGGCGCCGATCCCAACCAGCGCCGCGACGGTGGCACTCAGTTGTCTGTCACGTTCATCCCTATCCGCGCTCTTGAACCAGAGAGCCTGCACGGCCTGATTGGCGAGCGTCTTGTTCCAATTATCTGATTGCGAGCCGCCAATTATTTTTAGATTACCTTTCTGGTCAACGGGATCGCCAAGGACCACGGTGTTCGGTTCACTCCCCTTCGTGAGTTTTTTCTTCGTCATGGTTCGAGCCTTCTCTCTTTGATGCCCATGGCAGCAAGTGCGGCAACGGCCTCGGCATTTCGGGCCTCATGCCAGCTTGGCCAACAGCCGGAATGCACCCAGGCATGGCCGTGGGGTTCCGTGCCGTAGGGCAACAGAGGGTCGTGGGTGCTGTCATCGCCCCCACAAGCGAGGCAACGGTCTGGCGAGGATGCTGCGGGATTACGGTTCATCCATTCGCTTACACAGCAGGCAAACGCTTGGGCCTCCGCTTCCGGGCGAGGCAAACCACCGTCGAACTCAATAATCCCGGCGCGCTCGTCAAAATGCCCCTGCCAATCTTCCGCCGACCAACCATCAGCACCCGGTCGAAGCCAGACCAAAATTGCGGGCTTGTGACGGGACAGCAGTTCCAGCACGGCCGGTGATGGTGGCGCTGCTGCCTCAAGCACAAGGTCATCTCCATCGAGGCCAAGTTGGATGCCGGCCGCTCGCGCCTCCATGACGGCCTCGGCGGCACTCATATCCGGGCACTCCAACCCGTGACAGTTTTCCCAACCGAGGGGGCAGAAGGCGGTGAAGGCGTTAAAGGCGGTGTTTTAACTTCCACCACTCTCCAAGCCTTGCGCCCATCGGCTTTTGTCTCCTGGAACTCAAAGCCGCCGACGATCCGGTTAGCGTTCTTCTTGAGTATCCAACCCAGTTTCGATCGATTGATCTCGCCACGTTCCTCAACGGGAAATTCGCGCATCGCATCGAGGAGATTGGGCTGGCCAAAACTAGCCGCGTCTACTGCCTTGCGCACAGTGGTCGGTGACGTACCGAATACGGCATGCCACTCGGTCATCAGCCCACTAAGCGCATCGCCGTCAGGGTCATGGCGCACCTGTTCCAAAAGCGCCGTCGCAGGATCGGGGTGCCCGAGCCACATCAGTGGATGCCGGCAGTAGTCCGACCACGCCCCGCCGAACGTGACGATGCTGTCCACCGCCGCGCGGGGCGATCCAGCAGCACGCCACGCCTGGACGATTGTCAGCACCGCCGCCACGTAAACGCCGCGCTTCTGGCGTACCTTTTCGACAGGAGACCCTTTGTAAGATTTTGTTGCGGGGGTCGCACACCGCGGGTCGATATGGATCGTCAGTACGCGACGAAGCAGATCGCGTATTGGCCCGACGTTGTTCCCTGACCCAAGAAACAGGCTGCGGGTACTGACCGTCGCAGTCTTGCTGACGCCAAGAATACGATCTGTGATGTATTCGGCCGTCAGCATCCGCTTGATGGTGCCGTGCGGCATCCAATCCGTATCCATGTCATCGAACTCAATGACCGCCGGGCTGGCCAGTAGCAGAGACAGAACGACCTTGGTCGCTTCTTCCGAGGTCGTTGGATAACTGACCTTGGCGTTTCCGCCTGGCCCGGCGAAAGCACCAAACAGTTCGCACAGATATGTCTTGCCGCTACCAATTACCGGTGCCCGAACGTGGAACGCTGGTGCATGTGCCAGCGTTGGACGCACGACTGCGGTGAATATCGCGGCAAGGGCCGCCGCCCTATCGGTGGCGTCCACGAAGTGAAACTCGGTAAGGAGGTCTTCGATTAAGGAAAGCGCGGCCTGAGCCGCTTCTGGTGTCGGGCTGCCGAGCACGAACTCCCGCGCATCGAACACACCGAAACGTTGTGCGGCCTGGTCATAGCCAGGTTGAGTGATGAGTTCTCCGTCAGACTCCCGAAAGTAGGGTTGCCGTGCCACGCCGGCCAACGGCAGCAAGTAGCGGAAGTTCTGTGCATCGAACAAAATGGCGACGTGTCGTGCTGGGGGGTCACAGCGCATCCAGTCCTTCGCGCGCCCGTCGTATTTTTTCCATGTCGCGGCGACTGAAAGCTCCCGCGTCAGCGCCGGCGCGCTGGTCGGCACAATCGATGGATCGCCACAGGTAGGATCAGTTCTAACGGAAACAATCAAGCCACCGGACTGATAATGCCGCCCACGGTTTGCTAATTCATTCTCCGCAGCATCCACGACGCGATGCAGGTCGCCGGCTACCACTCTGATTAGAGGTTTGTGGCGTGCCTCCGCGTTGCGCACGCCGATGAATTCAAGGAGGGCCCGAACGTTATACTTTTCGCGGTGCGAATGAAGGCAGCAAAAGCCGCCCACAGGATACAATTCGTCGGGTTCGAAATAGGCCGTGCCGGTGTCTCGCTCGTCGGTGTGCTCATGCACCCAAGGACAAGTCATGTCGTGCTTGCCAGACCCTAGTGGCGTCTTGTAAAGCCCGCGCGCTTTCAGTACTGCGACGACGGGGTTTTCTGCCGCCCTGGGTGTCAGAATATCGTCAGTATCATTTTCGCTTCCAAGCGAAGCATCGTTAGACGCCGCTGTTTTCGTGGTTCTCTTGGGCCTGCGAGCCGGCGCGAGTTCCAATCTCAGTTGATCGACGATCTCCTGCGGCGTGTACCGGTTGTCGGGTTCCCATTCGATCAGACGACACTGAAATGGCGCGCCGTCCTCACTGGCATGTTTGGGCTTACCGTTGATCGCCAACGGCAGTCGCGCCCAGCGGCTTAACGGCCCTGACGCACCGCCATCACATAATTCAGCCTTAATCACCGCATTGAGCAGACGCACAGCCACGGCGCCGTCAGTAAGCGGCTCGGAAAGAATGATGCCGCCTTGATGATTGCCGGGGCTTGTCTCTATTAGCCATGACAACTCAAACTCGGGGAGACGATCCCATGGCACCTTAGTGCCGAGGTCATCGAGCATCAGAAAATGGCAGGCTGCAAAGTGGCTTTTGCGAGCCTTAAACAATCCATCAGCGCCGGGGTAGAAGCTGGAACACCCAACAAAATTGTTGGTTTCTGCGGATGAGATGTCCGTGGTCGGATCAAAACGGCGGGCAGGCCATCCTCCGACACCGGGATCGCCACCCTTTGAAGAGGCAGCAACAAATGCACCGTCGGGCAGGCTCGGGAATACCGCCGCGACGAATTCGCTGTTCGTCATCTGAAGTACACCGCCTTCGCCGCCTTTACCGCTTTCTACCGGCCCAGCGGCGGAAACTGTCAGTGCCCCCGTGCGGAGGTCTGCCTCGGTGCTTTCAGCGCTCATGATGCCCCTCATCGAAAACGGAGGGGGCGGCCTTACCCGCGTCTTTCCCGGCAATGGGCGTTGCCGCCCGCGTCCAACCTGTTTTTCGTCCTCCAAACACCGCGGTGATTGATAGGGCGGGCATGGCTAACACGATGGCGCCGAACGCCGAGTTCCAGTATCGGAGGTGGACCGGCGTGGGCCAGAACTGCGCGCCTCAGCCCAAGCTAGGAGGTTGGATTCGCGGTAGAGCGGCCTGCGGCCGAAAGATTCGAAGATCGGACCGCCGCCGATGCTCGCGTATTTCGCCAGGGTTGTCGCCGCAACAGGATATCCGCAGCCTGTAAGAAACTTGGCCGCCTCGCGGCGGGGATAGAGGGGGTCGGTTGGATCGGTCATTGCGTTCCTCGCATTCAATCGCCGGGTAATGCCGGCGTACGCGAGGGAGCGTGAGCGCTTGAAACGGATTGATCAGCCGGAAATTAGGGCCGGCGGCCGGAAATTAAAGCCAGCGGCCGGAAACTAGGACCAGTAGCCGAAAACTAGGGCTAGCCGCCGGAAACTGGGATCAGCGGCCGGAAATTAAACCAGCGGCCGGAAACTATCCGTCGCGGGGTTTCCAGCCAAACTCTTTAAGTCGTCCGTAGATTGGCGAGATACGACGCTTAAATTCACTATCGGCGGGCTCGACGCCGTACGTCTTAATGAACCAATTTTGAAGTAGGCGAATCAACTCGTTCTGAACAGACGGCAGGCCGTCCATGTCCGCTATGCGGATAACTTGTGCGATGCAGCCGTCCCAGTCGTATTCCGAGGGCCGGCCGACAGGGTTTCTAATTGGGGGTTCTTTCGGTGCTGGTGCTCGGCCGCTGGTCCCGACTTCCTCGTTCTGGCCAGCCACCAACGTATCGAATAAGAAGCCTGGAAATTGCCTCTTGGCCTTCGCAAGATAAGCAAGGTACGACCGAGCAACAGAAACTTTGAAGTAATCCTTGCTGGATTCTGCAAGTCTGTCGTGCCAATTGACCGTCAACTGGCCTGCTTCTGTTGCCCCCTGTATGAACTGAACGATCGCAGCAACTGCCGGTGGTCGTCCGCCTGCGACACCTTCTTCGATTCGGTTTTCAGGTGGGTCGCGGTCTGACCACAGGTAAGCCGCCTGCACCACCGTAAAGACATCGACCAAGTTCCAGTTTTCTGAGTACGCCATCCAGGTCCTCGCAAGCATCCGCATGGTAGAGACAAGGCTGCCCAGTGCGGTTCTGAGGTTTTGAGTTTATCCCTACTCTAGCCGATAGGAATAGCTCTCCAGAGTTCTCTGTATCTTGAGTATCCCGTATCTATAAGACTGCGCCATTCGCACAAGAGGACCGCCTTTACCTCGCTAGCATGCCCCAATGATCCGCATCCTTGCCACTGCTCTGCTCGCCCTCAGCCTGACTACGTCGGGGGCCTTTGCGACTTCGATGCGCGAACTCGTTTATGTAGACGGGCTCCACTACAAGAAGTTCACGGACGTACCGTTTACTGGAAAAGTGGATGAAGGGGCGCGGCGGGGCGCGATCAAGGACGGTAAAGAAGAAGGGCCTTGGGTCACGTACTACGACGACGGTCAGCTTGCGACCAAGGGCGAGTACAAGAACGGGTTACGCGAAGGGCCTTGGGTCGATTACAAGGAATACGGCATCAAGTGGGAAAGAATGTCGGGTACCTACCGCAACGACGTGAAGGTCTCCGACTAACGCACCGGCACTGACCCAGCCGCTTAGACTGTATAACGTTGTTTGGGCCTACAGTTTTCCTTGGCTAAGTCTTCCTGCGGGGATCACATAATGAAAATATTTATGCTTGCCTTCGCGCTTGTCGTGGCGGCGCTGGTCACTAGTCCTGCTAATGCCAAGATATTCGGATTTCTCTGCGACGAAGAGCAGGCAACGTTCCGGGGCGGTCTTTACATAACGATTTACGACGATGGTTCGCCTGCTCGGATAGGCGTTGAGTGGGGGATTGGAAGCAAGGCTTTGGTTTATGACGACCCGAGTAATGATGGTTGGGTAGTAGTCGAGCTGAACGGCATGGGCTTGCCACAAACGCTGACGACCATCATGCCAGAGGGTCGCGCGATTCATTCACGACACAGCACTGATGTTCTCGGGAAAGTTTTATCACCGAGCCAGACCGAAATTTCGTGTAGTCGAGTGGATTTCTGATGGCACATCTGGAAGCCGAGGCTTTGATGCGAGCATTAGGAGGCGCGGGGACCTTGGGGCGTAAGGTTCTATTCAATGCAGGAAGCGTTTGCTCCGTTGGATGTCTCTGATGAGATGCCTCCCGATATTGGCAGTCTTTGCACTTCTCCTGTGCCCGGCACTAGTGCATGCAGCGGACCTTTGCACTATTTCCGTTGAGCGCATTCCAGATCGGCCTTATCGAATTTCTGTGTCTCTCAAAGATGGTGAGCGTCATCATTGGAAAGTGGAAAAGACCGAGGTCAATTGCTCATTGGCGTATTTCGGACTTAAGAGTGGAACAATGGTGAGTTGTGAATTTGATCCAGTGGGCCAAGAATTTGTTCAGTCTGATAGGTCTGTCCTAAATGAGTCGCCGATTAATAATCTCTCGTTCCGTGTCGAAGGCCATCAAGTCTACCTAAGGACTATTTGTGAGGCTAAACGCTAAGCCGCCCAATATTAAGCAACACATTGAGACGGTGTGCTTGAAGGTCTGAAAATTTAGACAATTTGTGCAGGCTTTCGACTACGAAACCTGGCTCAACAATCTTTGTAATTATTGCGCACACAGTCGCGAGCAAGTGATTGTGCTTCTGCGACTTGGGCGGGGGTCATACATTTAGTGGCGATGCCCTTAGACGTTTTGCACCGCTCTTCATGGCTCACTTGTTTGTCGCGTCTTCGGCACGCTTTGGCAAATCTTCCATTAGCTGAGCGCAAGAGACAGCATGTTTTTCAAGAAGAATGGAGTAATTAACAAAATTATCATCCATCTCGTCCATCATGCCGTTAAACGATATTCTGAAACGTGCCTCTATTCCCTTCTGGTTCATGCCTATGACTGGACCTAACATGACAGCTAGTTCGATCATCTGATCGCTTAACTGACCTGAACGCTTACTGTTTTCTAATCCCCTTGCACTGCCGCTCTTTTTCGTTCCCTCCGCAGTAATCGAATAGAACATGGCGCACTCGCTGAGCTCATGTTGGAGGTTGTTGAGTTTTTGACGTTGTCTCTCGTTTATCTCCGCACCGAGCGCTGGAGAAAAACCACTAACCGCATCGACAGACAAAACAGAAACACTAAGACAAACAGCAGCAAGAATTGTTTTCATAAGCGTTCGCAATTTCCAGTCCAGACTTCGCTGAAACCGGTCAACATGAACGGTAGCTCATCAGTATATGTATGCAGACGGAAGAGTGATGTGAATGTTGATGCCGTTCCTTTGAATATGTGGACCGCCGTCGTGGCATTCTGATCTGTACCAGCCTGAATAATATCAAATAATTTGACCTCAGGTTTACCACCACCCTTGAACCCGATTTCCATCGATCTGGATTCCTCGTTCCAAATAACTTTGTAATCCGATTCTTCTTTGTCTTTAGCCCGTGCAGTTTTATGCAGCCGCCCAGCGTCAGAAAGCGCCCGAATCTCTAATATTGAACAACCATAGACGTCCGCCCAGGCGGGGGTACTAGCCATTACAAAAATGCTTAGGCAAATAGTAGAAATAATATTTTTCATCCCAACAGTCTCAACTCATTACCAAGCATCAGCAAGGCAGTGAGCCAGCGTGCTTGAAATCCTGCGACTTAGCTGAGGTTTGGTGGAGCTTAGGCAGAATTTTGAAGCGCACGAATACGTCGCTTCAGCAAGTAGACCCACATCGCTGCAAGTCCCATGGAAAGCGGCCACGCTATGCAGAACAGCCAGACGTTGATCTCTTCGTAAGTGATGCCAAGCAAAGCTTGCGCTGTCATACAGCCCATGCACTGCAAGATCATACAACCAATCAATCCAAGCTATGCCGCTGTTTGCCATGCCTTAGGAATAGCTGGGGAATGTGGCGAGATGTTGCTTGCTGGAGCTAAAACGCAGAGGCTAGAACGATGAGAAAGCTATTCGCCTTACTCCTGATGCTCTCAGCCTTAATCGTCGCTACAGCTGAACACCCGGTAATGGCGCAGTCGCAATTGGATAAAGATGCTGCATTCGAGTTGGCTTCCGAATTTGCTCAATGTGCAGGCCTGTTCGACGCCCTGTCGGGGCTGATGAAGCGGGCCGGTAAAGCTGATGCTGCTAAGTCGCTGCGTGAGACAGGAAACGGTGCGGCCACTGCTTCTGCCATGTCGGGAACCTTAGGGACAACACCCGAGAAGGCGTGGGAAATGTCGAACAACATGCGAGATGTTTTCGGTTCGCGGTGGAAAGCGATTGTTCTAAACGAAGGTGTCTCGGGTGAAGAGGTGAAGCAGCGTATGGCTCTCTGTGTCGAGCTTAATCCGCTACAGACTCAACTTATCCAGGACGCTCGGAAACAAGCTTACGGCTTCAGGGATCGCTCAGAGCAGTGAACCAGATGCTCTGTCAGAAACCCTTTAAGAACAGTGGGCTTCAACGTCTCCGACTAATGCGCGGTCACTGACGGATCCGCCCAATATTAAGCAACACATTACGACGGTGTGCCTGAAGGTCTGAGGTTTTGGCTGAGCATTAGCAGGCTTCGGTACGAGGTTGGATAGCCTGTCTTAACATTCTAAAGCCCACTACGATGTGAACGTAGTTGGGGAGGGAGGGATGATGTTCAAAAGCTTTTCGTACCGGACAGCCGTCTACCAACGCTTTGCAAGCCTTGGCGTTGATCCGAGGAACCGGCTCTGGACTTATGTTAGGAGGCCGGCGGCCGATATGGGATTTGAGAAAGGCTGGACCCCCGAAGAAGCTGCTCTCGCGGTTCTATTCCTTCCCGACGTGTTGCCTTTTGGCTCTGACCTTCCCGAAGTAGCAGCGGCCCGCAATGAATGGAAATTTTCTGTCCGTGCTGGCGTCGAGAAATGGATCGAGGAGGGAAAGGTCTCTGCCGATTTCCCCGACAAGCTCGGCGCTGCAACCAATGACCGTGTCAGCACACTGGTACGCCTCCATTATTTCACCGACGACTCTCACCCTCTGCTCCCAAATCAGACTACTCGCGACAGCCCTACTTACCTTTACCACGACAACGGTCAGCTTCAGGAGAAAGGCGCGTACAGGAACAGAAAACAAGAAGGGCCTTGGGTCTCGTACCACGACACTGGTCAGCTTAAGGCCAAGGGCGCGTTCAAGGGTGGGGAATGGGAAGGGCCTTGGGTCTGGTACCACGACAACGGTCAGCTTGCGGGCAAGGGCGCGTTCAAGGGTGGGGAATGGGAAGGGCCTGCGGTCGGGTACGACGAAGATGGCAACAAGGAACACTGGTCAGGCACCTACCGCAACGGCGAGAAGGTCTCCGACTGACGTGCCGGCACTGATCCAGCCTTCGAGACTTTGAACTCCCCCACTACGTCGCTAGCATGAGCGAATGATCCGCACCCTTTAGAACTTTTGCTCACGATCGGTTTTAGACGGGACTTGGCCTGCTTCGAGGGAGTGGCCTGCCCCGGATCAGTGGTCCAGTTTCTATGAGAGAGCCCGGACGGTTTGAGGGTAAGGCGATTCGGCCATCGGCGGCAAGATCGTGACCGGTGCGGGCGGCTTGTAGCCCAGAGAACTGTGCGGCCTGATGGTGTTGTAATGCCGGCGCCAACGCTCGATCAGGATCCTGGCTTCGGCCAGGGTGTAGAAGATCTCGCCGTTGAGCAACTCGTCCCTGAGTTTTCCGTTGAAGCTCTCGTTGTAGCCGTTCTCCCATGGGCTGCCCGGTTCGATGAACAACGTCTTCACGCCAACCCGCGGCAGGGCAGTGTCAGACTAAACGAGCTTGAGCAGAGCAGGACCATTCCGTAGCTTCCGCGGATGAGAAATCCGTTCCGCTATTTCAATAGTTCTCCTGAAATCATTCGCCTCACGGTCATGATGTACATCCGTTATCCGCTGTCACTGCGGCAGGTCGAGGATCTGCTGTTCGAGCGTGGCATCGACATCTGTCACGAGACGGTGCGGTTCTGGTGGAATCGGTTCGGTCCGATGTTCGCGGCGGAAATCCGGAAGCGACGGATTCAAAGCCGTTCATATTCGAACTGGCGCTGGCATCTGGACGAAGTGTTTGTGCGGATCAACGGCGAGACGCATTACCTTTGGCGCGCGGTAGATCACGAAGGTGAGGTGCTGGAGGTTTTTGCAACGAAACGGCGGGATCGCAAGGCTGCGCTCAAGTTCCTGAAGCGCGCAATGAAACGGTATGGACAACCGAAGGTGATCGTGACGGATCGACTTCGGTCTTACCGTGCCGCAATGAATGTGATCGGGAATTCTCCCGCCCAGGAGTGCGGTCGCTGGCTCAATAATCGGGCGGAAAACTCACACCAGCCATTCCGGCGACGGGAAGGCGCGATGTCGAAATTCAGGGACATCAAGACGATTCAGAAGTTTGCTTCCGCCCACGCCTCGATCCACAACCATTTCAATCTCGACCGTAATCTCACGCGCCGCGACGCCTTCAAGCAGAACCGCTCCGCCGCGTTGTCCGAGTGGCGTCAGCTGGCGGCATAGGGATGGTGTTGTCTGGGAAATCTGAGACTAGTTCGCATTAGACTGACAGCACCGCCTGGGGGCATGCGTGAGAACAACCGCGCTGAGAACTCTCACCTTGTAATCCGACGCCGGGAGCGAAAGCAGCAGAAGTTCAAATCGCAGGGTTCAGCCCAACGCTTCCTTGCCAGCCATTCCGCTGTCTACAACACCTTCAATCTGCAACCCCATCTGATCTCCCGTCCCACTCTCCGGATCCTGCGCGCGCAGGCGGATCAAGCGTGGGAAGCTGCGACTGTGACCGCCTGAGTCCGCGAAGCACGAAGGGCTTCGTCGCGCTGAGCCGCTTAACTTGTCAGTACCGGCGCAACCATGTGTGGGCCTACGACTTCGTGCAGGACCGCACGCATGACGGCCGAACGATCCGCATGCTCACCGTGATTGATGAGTTTACCCGCGAGTGCCTGGCGATCGAGGTTGCGCGCCGCCTGCTGCATGACGATGTCCTGCATGTTCTGGCAGACCTGTTCGCCCGGCATGGCCCACCGGATCACATCCGTTCCGATAATGGCAGTGAGTTCACCGCCATCGCGGTGCGGGAATGGCTGCCGCGGGTTGGCGTGAAGACATTGTTCATCGAACCGGGCAGCCCATGGGAGAACGGCTACAACGAGAGCTTCAACGGAAAACTCAGGGACGAGATGCTCAACGGCGAGATCTTCTACACTCTGGCCGAAGCCAGGATCCTGATCGAGCGTTGGCGCCGACATTACAACATAGATGCGAACCGATGAAGCCCGCACCTCCTGTCACGGCAACTATCTTTCTTGACCCACTCACTAGAGCTTCCGCCAAAAATTACTCACCACAAGAAATCTCCATACTCTCATACCGAAAACCGAGCGCTGGGACGTACCAACCCCAAAGCCAGGCGCCGCCGCCACCACTCTACTGTTTTCTCCAGGCCCTCCTGCAGACTGTAGCGAGGCTCCCAGCCTGCAGCGGATTTTAGCGCAGAAGAATCCGCGATCAGAGCCATTACCTCCGACTTCTCCGGCCGCAACCGCGCATCGTCCTGGACGACCGGCTTTCCGCTCATGGCGATTTCCTCGATAACACCTAATATTTCGCCAATCGATACGGCGCGACCGGTACCGGCATTGTAGGCACGCCCCGGCTCGGCATTCTCGCTTTCCGCGAGAGCGCAAAAGGCCTCTGCTGTGTCTGACACAAAAACGAAATCGCGACGGGGATCAAGTGACCCAATACGTATTTCCTGACAATTCGGGTCGATCGCTTGGCGTATGATCGTCGGGATGACCGCCCGCTCGGACTGTCGAGGCCCAAAGGTATTGAAGGGCCTCAGCACTAACACCTCTAGGTCGAACGACCGCGCGTACGCCTCCGCCAACATGTCGGCACCGATCTTGCTCGCAGAATAGGGTGATTGCCCGCTCAGCGGATGAGATTCATCAATTGGCTCATAGCGCGCGGTTCCGTAAACTTCGCTTGTCGACGTGTGGACGACGCGGGCTACCCCGGCGCTGCGCGCGGCTTCTAGAATATTCATTGTGCCAAGGACATTGACATCAACGTAGGAGCGCGGCGCATCGTATGAATATGGAATGCCGATCAGCGCGGCTAAGTGGAGTATGATATCCTTGCCTTTCGATAGATTCGCCATCGATTCGGCGTCCCTAACATCGCCCCGAATGACTTCAACGTCCTGCAAAGTGTCCGGCAGTTCATCTAGCCACCCAACTTTGTCAAAAGAATTGTAGAGGGCTAGTGCCGTCACCGACGCGCCGGAGCGAATTAGCCGCTCCACAACATGCGAGCCTATGAAACCGTCTGCGCCAGTCACAAGAACCTTCGAGGTTTTGAGGTTCATCCCCAACTCCCGCCAATACGTCTGGGCCGTGATCCTCTTGAAAATGACAAATCCAAGCGTTCGGAACGACGCTGGATCGTTCCAAAGGGCCAGATAGCCGTCGCACAGGTTTTGGCCCCAACAAGACAAACGCTCATCTACAATACCTGTCGAAACGGCTCTTCATCGTCATTCATCCGCTGGTGTGAAATATTTCCGCCGCCGTGAGGTCCTCAGGGCGTCCGACATCGGCCCAGTACTCGTGGATAGGGAACAATCCGATCCGCATACCTACATCATGTGCCTCGTTGAGAATATCGGGCATGTCGATCTGTCGACCTCTCGGGACGAGGGCTATCAACTCCGGCGAAAGATAGTAGATCCCCCCCGCCACGAAATGACTGAGCACAGGCTTTTCATCGATCTCGGTAAATATTCCGGAACCGTCGTGCCGGACAACGCCAAATGGCACCTGAATCCTATGGTGCGCGACGGCAATTGTTCCGTCAAAAGAACTTCGACGGTGAAAGGACTCAAGCGCTCGATAGTCAACGTGGGTTAGTACATCGCCGTTGAGGACCAGAATTGGATTGGTCGGTCTCTCGGGTAACAATGATAAAGAGCCGGCGGTGCCTAGCTGGGAGGGTTCATAGAGGAGCTCAATTTGAGCGACACTTTGGCGTGCTTCCACGAAATCACGAACTTGCTCTGCCAGATGATTGACCGTTATCCAGATGCGAACTACTCCAGCAGCTTCTAGGTTACCGAGAATGTGTTCGATTATTGGCTTTCCACCGACGAGAAGGAGAGGCTTCGGCGTGTGCTCGGTGATCGGCCCCAACCGCTTCCCAAGACCTCCTGCCATTACAACCGCCTCGCCAACGCCCCCGGGGGCGTTCGTTGGCAGCAAAATATCCAGAACTCGATTTTCATCATCAACTAGTGGGAGAAACGGCATCCCCCGCAGCAAAGCCGCATGGTTTTTGGTATCCCCGGCCCGCCCGACAATAGGTTCACGATACATGCATTGGGCTATCGAACCGTCAAGCGTCGCCCCGCGTAGCATCGCCCGGCGTACGTCCCCGTCTGTAACAGTTCCAAGCAAATGTCGCTTGGCATCCACAACCAAAATGAATTGATGAAAGGCTCCATTTAGAATTTGTAACGCCACACGAACCTCGGTTGTGGGTAGCGCCAAATAGTCCTCAAAACGGTCCAGTTTTCTCATTTCACAAAGGAACCACGGCCGTCGGCATGAACTCGAGGTACCCCCATATATACCGGCGATCCCTAACCCCCAAAATGGGCCAACACATCCGGGAGAGAAAAGCACTCCCCGTCGTGGTAAAGCGCGTCAAAAATACTTGCAACAGCGTTGTAGTCTTCAGGCGTATCGACTGTCCATCCGTAGGCGCTTAGATCGGTCTCATGCTCAAACGAGACCACTCTGAAACGTTCGGGGTGATCGCGAATCCAAATCGCGAATAACTCACGATCCGTCGGGTTAACGAGGTTCTCATTGCACCACAGGACGGACCTAGCTGAAACAACATCGCAACTCAAGCCGAGTGGAAACGTCCACCGAACACGATTCGAACAAAAGTCGGCATCCTCCTCCACGGCGCGCTCGATCATGGCCCGCATTGTCGCTGGATCGATCAAGGGGCAATCTCCGCCGGTCTTCAGAATCATGTCGGCACCTGTCAAGCGCACGGCCCCCGCGATCCGCGAGGCGAGGTCATCCTCAAGCTCTTCCCGAACAACTTCGAGCCCCTCTTTTTCAGCGAACTCGACAAGCGGTTCGTTTCCTGGATCTGCGGTGGTGGCCAGAACAATCGTCTCGCAGTAACCCGTTCTCCGCATTCGATCGACCATATGCCAAACCAACGGCCGACCTGCCAGTAGTCGAAGCGCCTTTCCGGGCAAACGGCTGGACCCCATGCGGGCTTGAAGGACGCCAACAATGTTCTTCAACGAATGATTTCCTCTTGTATGAACGCTTCGAGTCGATCGGTACTACCTCGAAGCGTGCTCTCCAGAGACCGCGCAGAGGAACTCCGCGACCGAAGTGCCGCAAGAAGTTCTGCGGGCGTTGTCGCGCGATCCACAAGGCCTTGACGAGACCAGGGGCACATGTCTGGCCCCACCGGATGGGGCTGAATGCTGATGACCCGGGCCCCGGCGAGAAAGGCGTCGACCATAGGGCCGCTGAAGATGCCTAAGACGGTGCCCGCTTGGGGTAATACTTCCATAGTATCCGCAACCAATTCGACCGACCGGGATAACCTCAAACTGGCCGCAACCTGCTCGGGATGTTTTGCATACCATATTTTTTTGAAAGCACTAGGACGCATGACAGCCGCCATCTCCACCATCTTCCACGCATCCCATTCGTCAAATCCCAGGCTCATGCCATAGTCTCGCCGCACCGGCGCGCCGAGAAACATGACGTGGCCTGCCGGGCCGGGTGTCCACCTTGGCGCGCACTCCCACCACGGTTGCCCTACAATAGACAAACGTTTGGCTGGTAGACCTTCGGCCTTGGCCTCCTCTCGCGCCTTTTCATCGATAACCAGAATCGTATCGGGCAGGTCCACCTCAGCCACACCAGAGAACCGGCGAGCGTAGTTGTACCAAGTGTCGATTGCCTGTGCAGTCCTTCCCCCATGTCGGCGTGCAAACTCTACCGCGGATCGTTCGAGTGGGTATGAATCGCCCGCAGAGGCCATCAGAAGGGACGGTCGTGTATTTCCCAGACGCGACCCAATGTCCCCCGACTGCCTGTCTAATACGGCCACGATCGGCAACGCGTCAAAATCTGGTTCTGAACGCAGGACTCCGTGCGCTCCGTCTCCGAGCACGACTTCCCAGTCGTACGCTAGAGTCCGACCCGTCCAGCGTCGCCACAGTGGAAGGAAATAGCGCGCGGCACCAGCCTCTGCCACCACAAACAAGACAGCCGGACGCGTCAAATCAGCCTCAATAGCCCTTCGCCAGAAGAGCGCAGCGGTTATCGACGATTTTTCGAATGACCTCTATGAATAGGTCGATGTCCTCCGCGCTGTTCGGGGGTGCCATTGCCGTCGTGAGAATAAGGTCAGCGTCTTGGAGGCGCTCCGCCGTCGGACAGATCCCTTTTGAGTAACTAAGGTTCTCGTTACGAACATTGGCGGAAAACGGAAACCCGTTCGGTCCCATCGCCAATTTTTGCTGATACATGGGCTCAAGGTAGATCGGTTTGATGTAGCCGGGCCGCACGTAAAACCCTTCTGCAACGAACGCTTTACAGAACAATTCTCGGGGAATTCCCACCACCTTCTGGTCGTACTTCATAACGTAGAGGTAATAGACGTGGCTGCAGTCCGCCTCGACGATAGGTGCAGAAATACCTTGTATTTCAGCCAAATTTCGCGTGAGATAGTCGGCGTTCTTGCGCCGCAAATCGTTGAGTTCCGGGAGGCGCTGAAATTGGACCCGTGCCACAGCGGCTTCCATCTCAGTCATTCTATAGTTCAACCCCAGCGTGTTTACGATATCTTCAACACCCAGGTCTGCGACGACAACTTCGCCATGATTGCGCATAAGTCGCGCCTTCAGAGCAATGCGATCATCATCCGTGACCAATACTCCACCTTCGCCGGATTGCATGACCTTGTGACGGTTTAGACTGAATACGCCGCGATCACCGATCGTGCCCGCCTTTGCACCGTGATATTGCGCATCGGGCGCTTGCGCGTTGTCCTCGATTAGAAACAACCCACGGCGCCGGGCAATTTCTTTCAGTGGCCCTAAACGGCAAGGATGGCCAAATATGTTGACGGCCATAATGCCTTTTGTATGCGGCGTCAGGTTTGCCTCGACGGACTCCGGATCCAAGCCAAACGTCTCATCTTCGATGTCCGCAAATACGGGAACTGCACCAGTCATGATGATCGCCGTTGCCGATGCCGACATCGTGTATGGGGTAACGATGACCTCATCGCCCGGTCCGATGCCCATGGCAGAAGTTGCACAATGCAGCGCCGAAGTCGCCGAATTCACCGCTACGGCATGCTTCACACCGAAGTGCTGGCAAAAAGCGCTTTCCAATGCCCTAACCTGACGGCCACCCCTGAATTCCGGCCCCGCGGACGCCACGAAGCCCGACAGTTCCCCGCTGTCGAGCACCTCCATAACGGCCGCCTTTTCACGCTCGCCAATCGTGTTGTATGGCTTTTGCCCTCCAGGGCGAACAGGTGAACCGCCGAGCAAAGCGAGCGAATTTCCACTCATCTACTCCATACCTCCAGTTAGAGATCCAGTGAGGCGCCGTCTTCTAAACGAATCTCGCGCCCGCCATCTCTCGATGAGATCAGGACTTTTTCGATCACCCCATGGACCGCGACAGCTTCAAGCCCGTCGCATCCTGGCATGTCGCTCCCGCCGGCAAGCCAATCCCGCGCCGAACCATAAAGTTCTCGAAAGCCACCGACCCGCCCCACCCATGTCAACTCCGGTCGTTCCTGCAAGTGAGCGTAGCCGCGGTAATGCAGATCAGGGCTCGATCGCGCAATACGATGGACCGCACCTCCTGCTAGGTAGCTGAGGCACCGGTCAGAATAGTAAATCTCGATTTCGCACTGATCGTACTGCAGATCGTCGATGCCGACGAAGATCGCGTCGAAACCGCCAGCCATTCGACATCGAAAGTCGATATTGGGGTCGGCATACGCGTCGAGGTCCCGCCGCGGCGCTGCTTGGACGGAGTGCACTCCGCCGAACCAGTAATGCAACAGGTCGATCAAGTGGCTAGCGTAGTTGGAAAGACCCTTGCCGTAGCGCAACAGCACCTTCGCAGGGACTCCGCCAAGATTGTCGCGAAAGCGGACCGTCGCCGGATCGAACCGCCTATTATAATTGACCCTCAAGATCACGCCTTGCGAGGCGCAAAGCCGAACAAGCTCTAGCGCTTGCGTCAGACACTCTGAGAACGGCTTTTCAACAATCACAAGTTTTGGCCTTAGTTTGACGGCCTGTCTAATATTGGCCTCGTGTTGAGAGGCTGGCGTACAGATCGATATGATATCGGGACGTATCGACAACGAGTCTATCGACGAGAATGTCGGGACTCTCGTTCGCCCCCTCCAACGCCGCTCAATTTTTGCACGAGCCTGCTCGGATGAATCGACGATGCCGACCAATTCGAGGCCCGTGGTCTTTAGAATCGCACCGACGTGATTGAGGGGCTCATCACTCTCCCAGTCGCCCTCCTCGTTCCCACTTCCGATCCGGCCGGCGCCGACAACAACGACACTAGGCATCATCGCCCAATGTCTCGTCGAACTCCTCGCGCAACATGCTCATCATTATGCTGTCGTAGTAGATACCGTCTCGGTATACGAACTTCCGCCGCCGCCCTTCCTTGACAAAACCTGCCTTCTCGTAAGAGCGCACCGCTCGCGCATTCTCAGCGTTAACGCCAAGATGGATCGACTCGAGATTCAAGCGTCTAAACCCATATCGGACCAGCAGGCGTAGCGCCTC
>FLOH01000944.1_pt1 | contig 50134 bp, 35 predicted proteins | sample 756751 | NCBI WGS metagenome assembly FLOH01 (sample SAMEA4026879, study PRJEB14308) | marine metagenome | biome: coastal water; material: water | depth 74 m | reverse complement strand
TGTAACTGAAGTTGCAGGTGTAGATCAAAATAATGGAGGATATACAGCAAGTAGAGATCTGATGCCAGGAGAGCAATCTGGAGTTCTTGCTAATGAACAATTATCTCAAGAAGAAGTTGGTCCAAAAGGACAAACAGAATTAGGACCTAATGATCTAGAGTCACATGGTGTAGCTAATGCTGCTGGAGTAGACCAAAATAACGGAGGCTTTTCTCAAGAAGATGGAGTTGTTTATGGAGAAGATAAATCAATGTTACCTGCTGAAGAACAATTATCTAAATTAGTAGATGGTCCAAAAGGGCAATCAAAACTAGGAACAGGAGATTTAATCTCACATGATGTAACTGAAGTTGCAGGTGTAGATCAAAATAATGGAGGATATACAGCAAGTAGAGATCTGATGCCAGGAGAGCAATCTGGAGTTCTTGCTAATGAACAATTATCTCAAGAAGAAGTTGGTCCAAGTGGTCAAACAGAATTAGGACCTAATGATTTGGAGTCACGCGATACTGTTACCGTTGCAGATGTAGATCAAGAAGATGGAGTTGTACATGCAGAAGATCAAACACTTGTACCCGCTAAAGATCAAGTGTCTCAAGAAGAAGTTGGTCCAAAAGGACAAACGGAACTGGGTCCTGGAGACTTGGAGTCACATGGTGTAGCTAGAGTTGCAGGTGGAGACCAAAATAATGGTGGATATACTGCAAGCCGTGACTTAATGCCAGGTGAACAATCAAAAGAAGTTATTGAACCATCAGGTAAAGAAACCTCAGCGACAAAGGTTGCCTCATCAGAAGTTGTTGAACCGAAGCTTTCTCAAATTGAACAAATTACACATGAGCTTGGTATTAAAAATCCTGAGACTATTGCGCAAGTTAAAGAGTTACAAAAACAATTTACATCGCTTGATAATGATGAACTTAAAGAATATTTAAAACTTTCTGTAATACAAAAAGGAGAGGGAAGAATACACAGAATTCAAGACCAATTAAAATTTTTAAGTGAACATTTAGAAGGTGATGAAAAAGACAAATTGTATAAAATGGTACGATATAGACAAGGTGGAAAGTTACCACTTAAAATTGCCATAGCAGGAGAAGCGTCAAGAATTAGTGAACAAAGAACTTCTTGGGTGAAATTAAGTTCAAAACATGATTCAATGTATGTACTTGGATTAAATGAAAAAGGAGGGTTTGGACTTACATATGACCAAAGTTCTGGTAAAAATGCTGAGTTATTTACTACTTCTAATAAAGCAGATGTTGATCAATTGGTTTCAGATAAAGAAGTTTCTGACTTTGTAAAAAGTGTAAAAGGGTTAGAGGCTGAAGATATTAATGCATTAGATGAACAGTTAAACGAGGGTGAAATTTTAGATACACCAGAACCTATTGCTGTTGATAGTCCTGAAGCGAATGTTATGCCACAAGAGGTGCCTGAGACAACTGATGCTTCATCAGAGTTACGAGATACTACTATTACAGAAGGAACTCAAGGTAGGATGGTCACTGATGCAGAGGCTGTTAAAAACTTACCAAGTGACTCACCATTAAAGGAACGTTTAGGCGTAGAACCTGAATCATCAACAAAAGACACTATTGATAAATTAGAAGAAGCAAGAGATTTAGTACATGAAGGTCATCTCTCTGACTACAAACCTGAGCAGTTAGCACAGTATAATAGAATAGATAGTGCTATTACTTGGCAACATGAATTATGGGGAGTAAAAGGAAAAGGATTAGAAAAATATGTACGATATTTAGGACTTGACCCTAAAGATGAGTCTGTTGCTGCAAAGATGAAACTTATTATGGATGGTCATAATAAAACAGTAAATGATTTTGTAGAAGGAACACGACAAGATAAAACGCTTCGTTCTATAGATTCAAAAACAAGAGCTTCTATGTTTGGTGCTAAAGGAGATATACCTACTCAAGCTCAAATAAAAAGTGGAGTGAATTTTAATGAAAGTGTATTTAAAGGAAGACAGCTATTTAGATTAAAAAGATTTTTTAATGTAGATTTAGAATTGTTAAAGACAAATAAAAATGTAAAAGTGTGGAAGGGGATGTTTGGAGGAAAATAAACCTTTTTAAGGTTTATTTAATGTTAAATTACAAATTTCTAATTTAGAATTATAAATATTTAAGGCAAGAAAATATATTTCTTTCTTGACAATAAAAAGATCGTGTGGTAATTTCAATCATCGGTCTTTTTATTTTGTCTACAATCCATTTTGGGGGGTTCCTATGAATATGCGCAAAGGTGACATTAGTGGTACTGTTGATGAGTTGTTTGGAGATATTGATGAGAGTTCTGAGAGCTCTGTAGAAAATATTCCACCGTACCCTGCTGAAGACTTTGTTGAGCCTTATGAGGTTTTGCCTCAAAAAGAAGTAAGAGGAAAAAGACTAAACAAATATGTAGTTGGGTTACTTATCTTTACTCTATGTATATTAATTGGAATGGTTATCTATAACTCTCCCAATCTGTTTTATAAAACAGATAAGGTACAACATGAGGTCGCAGCTTTATCTGTAACAGAGCAACGAGATATTGTTGATTATTCTGTTGATGAGTCATTTTCTAAAGATGGTGAGATTGCTCCTAGTGAGGACTCATTAGTTAAAAAACAGTGGGCATCAATTATGGCAAAACAGGAGAGATTGTCAAAAGATGGTGAGATTGATGAGGTTGTTGAAAGCAACACAACGGTGAAACTCACATCATTTGGTCAAACTGATGATTTGGTTTTAACTAATATTGAACCACCACATCTTGCTTTGTCTGATGTGTTGAGGCTCAGTGAACCTGTCACTCCAGCAGTTGATGTTGTGTCGATTAAAAAGATTAAGCCATCAAAAAATGTGGTAAAAAAATCTAAAAAAAGTCGATTGGTGAAACGGTCTCGGACTCGTAAAAAGAGGATAAACAATTCTAAAAAGGTAATGAGCAATAAAACACTCAAACCTAAAAAAAGAATTGCTAAATCAAAACCAAAGAAGATTGCGCAGGTAGACACTAATCCTTGCGCAACAAAGTTGTTGTATGCGTGTGCAACAAAGCGATTTTTGAAGTCAAAAAGAGAAGGGGGATTGCTCCGCATATCTGATTGTAAGATGTTGTGCGTAGCTAATAATTGTCAAACCTATTGATGATTTATATGTAGCTGTATTATTACTCTTGTATAACAAGTGAGATAATACAGCTTTTTTTGTTTATAACTAGAATTGTAAATTTGCCTTATTTTAGCTAAAAAAAGCAAGTTTTTATTTTATTGTGGAAAAATTGGGTTGTTTACTCTTGACAAAATAGTAAATCTATGGTAGAGTTGGTTGTTAATTTAAAAAGTAAATGAAATTTTAATTGAAATTAATTTTACTAAGAAATTACAAGTTCATTTCAACCTATCACAGAGTAAACGGTCGGCATAAGTAGTAAACAAATTTACTGTTGCTGCCGACCGTTTATTACAACCACATTTCATCCTTGGTCGGTTTAAAACCCCGATTCGGGGATGGGTGTAAAGGAGAGAGACATCATGAAGAATTTCAATTTGGATGCGTCGTATGTGCTGACCCTGCCTAGCGGCAAGGTCAGCAAGCCTATGCCGGGAGCGACCGTTCGCGGTCGCTACCAGGATAAACGTTTTGGCGGGGACGTCAAGATTGCCTTGGCGGAAACGCCCGAGGTGAGTCTCGGTACGCTTCTCGAGGTCTTCGGGCCTTTGGAGGGGGATGTCCCTCCGGTGGATGTTCCGCCGGATACAGATGCCGACAAGAAGGCTGCCGACGCGAAAGCGAAGGCTGATGCCGACAAGAAGGCTGCCGACGCGAAAGCGAAGGCAAATGCCGACAAGAAGGCTGCCGACGCGAAAGCGAAGGCAAAATCGGCAAAGGCTACTGCCAAAGCGAAAGCTAAGGCTGCGAAGGCCGCTGCGAAAGCAACGGCTTCCAACGGTAAGGCTGAGGCTAACGCCTCGGCCAAAGTCGATGTTTCGGTGAAAGCCGATACGCAGACCAAGCCTGCGTCGGCTCCGCCGACTACGGTGATGCCTGAGGAGATTGCGCCTCGTCGAGCTCCGCCTGTGGTGGTACCTCCCTTCAAGGAGGTTCCCCCGGTCAAAAAGCCCTCGTCGAAAGATGAGGGTGGCAACGGCAACGGTGGTGGCAACCACAACCACCGCCACACCCATTCGTGGGGTGGCGATGGCTCGTGGAAGTGGTGGGCGCTTGCGCTCATCACTCTCGTGGGGCTTGCCTTTGTGGCAGCTATGGTTTGGGGGCCCACCGACACTGTGTCGGTTACCTCCGCTCCGGTGACGGTTAACGTCCCGCAGGCGCCTGCGCCTGTGGTCAACGTGACCACTCCGGTGGTGGCTCCGGCACCTGCGCCGAAACCCAACACCTGCCCCGAAGGCCCCTACACCTGTTTCGACTCGAAGCGGGCAAAGGGCTTCTCGGCAAAGGACGCACGGCTATTGTGTCGTGCCAAGGGGTGCTAACCGGTTGTTGTCACTCGTAGTGCCATTGTTTTGAAGAAGGTCTTCAATCTTTGGTGCGATGAGAGGCACGTGTGATAGGTACAACCCGAGCGACATGTGACTTACAACCACATGTTTGCTCGGGCTTCCTACATTGTTTTTCTACTAAGAAAGGCAATGTCAAGAAGCTTAAAAACAAATAAACTTTGTAACAAGTTTACTTGGCGAGCTTACCCTTACAAGCGAAGCGCAGTAAGGAGATAAGCGAGACAAGATCTTTACAACTACATAGGTTAATAGTTTGACTGGATAGAGTTGCTTTATAGCGATTGTATCCAGTCAAACTATGTTCCACAATGTTCCTGACTGGATGGGTAATTTGCTCCCAGTTTGGGGGCATGTGGGACAACAACAAGTCCTCTCGAGGGAGAGGCAGGAGTGATTATCATGAAAAAGTTTTTTCTGATCGCTATCGCGATTATGATGTTCATCCCCACGGTGGGGATGGCTGCTGATATGAGCCAGGCTCAGGCGCAGGCGGAAGCCCGCGCCATGGGCGTGAAAGGCCTCCGGCTTGCGGAGATGCAGGCTGGGCAGATCAACTCGCTCCGTGAGCAGGTTGATCAGTTGGTGGCAAAGTGTGCCAGTCAGCGTAAGCTGGTTGGCACGAGTCATAAGCTGACGCGTAAGCGTGCTCAGCGTCAGCTGAACAGCATGAAGAAGCAGCTGAGCCAGATGCGCAAGCAACTGGCAAAGAAGAAGGTTGAGCAAGGGCACCTCTGTGCTAGCTTCTCAACCAAAGAGATGCAGACCAAGTGTCTAAATCTCGATGAAAAGAAGTTGGACTCGGCGGCTAAGGCTTCTGAAGGGGAAACCAAAGTGCTCACCATGATCGTCAATGGTCAGGTGTGCCGCATGGTACCTCGACAGAACGTCGGTGGTGAAAAAGGGTCGACTGTCTACATGCGTGTGTGTCAGCCGAAGACCACCCTCAACAAGACCAAGTACAGTCGCAAGACCACGACGATGACAGCTACTGGCATCGTTGAGTCTGAGACTAAGCTTGACCGCGATGAGCGTGCTAACCCCAACTACCGTGACCCGCAGGCCAAAAGCCCCGTCGTCACCAATCCAAACGGTGATCTCGAGCATGATGCTATGGGCGTGCCTAACCGCATGCCCAACTACCCTCGCACCACGAAAGTGGACGTGAGTGTAGAGCACAAAGCCTGGCCACGATGGGCCAAGGTTGTGCTCAGCACCACGCTCGGTGCTCTTGGTGGCGGTGCTGCTGGGTATGGCATTGGCTATGCTCAGGGTGAGCCTGGTGAGTTGCTTCGTACGGCCGATGGTCTTCCAAAAACCTTTACCCCTGGGACGCAAGTTTCAAAGGGATTGGTTGCTGGGGGCAAGGGTCTCGGAGTTGGTGCCGTTATCGGCGCCATCGCAGGGTTCCTCCTGTAAAACCTATGTACTTGAGCTCGCTCAGACGGATTAACCTCCGTCTGAGCAGCTCGAGAAATCGCCCCGACCGACGCACTGCTTTACGCATTGTGTCGGTCGGGCTTCTAATTATTTTTATCTGTTAAGGTAGAAATTGAGGAAGAGATTACAATTATAAATTTCAAATTTCGAATTTCAAATTACTAATGTTAAATGTATTAGTAATTAGTAAAGTGGATAGTCTACATTAATTTAAAAAAGTAAATTTTTTTTAAATTGCTGAAGATATTATTGTGCGCTTATCTACTTTAGATAACTCACTGATTCAACATTTCATTAAAGGGTATTAACTAAAATGACAATGTAACAATGTAACAGTATGACAATAAAAATGAGTCAAGAAACAAAAAAACTAGTCAAATTCTACTAAAAAGGGTTGACAAAACGGCATTTTTATGCTATAGTAAGCTGTTAAAAAATAAAGAATATTCCCTTCTGTTTATAAGTGAATTATAGTCAGAATGGAGGATTTAGTTCCTTACAATTGAGAGCTAGAATCACTCCGGATTATTCTGAGATATACATATCTTGAAGTAATCCGGAGTGAACGATAGTCGTTTATCTGCTGGGGACATAGTCTCCGGTGGGAGGCGATGCAACAAAGTTGGCCGCCTATTATGGGTCGCCATGGAGTCTGTTATGAAGAGCACACTTTTGTGTATCGCGGCATTTGCCGCATTGGTTACCTTTTCTGGCTGTGATAGCCAGATGAGTGAATCTTGGGAGGCGCCAGTTCTGGTGTCTTCCAACTCCTGCACAACGGTGCAGGATTGCAATGACAACAACACCTGCACCGTCGACATCTGCAAAGATGTTGATGGCATCAAGGCTTGCACCCACGAGGTGCTCGCCAACGGTGTGGCTTGTGATGACGGCGAAATTTGTACGGGTTACGACCTGTGCAAAGAGGGGGTCTGCAAAGGCCCGCTCGGTAGCTGTGATGACGGTAACCCGTGCACCGACGACAGTTGTACGATGGGCCAGGGATGCCTTTGGGCATCTCTGGTAGGACCGTGCGATGATGGCGAGTCTTGTACCTCGAACGACACCTGCAGCAATGGTAAGTGCCAAAGCGGTAAGGACGTTTGTGAGTGCAAGAAGAACGCGGACTGCACCGATGACGGCAACCTCTGTAACGGCACGATGGTTTGCGTAAGCAACCAGTGTGTCGTGAAGCAGGGTAGCAAAGTGACATGCAAGGATTCCGATCCCTGCAACACGGTTGCTTGCGAGCCGTCGACTGGCAAGTGCGAGACTGAAGCCGATCCGTCGGCTGAAGGTCAGCCTTGTGCGGACAACGCCGTTTGCAAGTCGTCGTTTCTATCTGACATCTCCAAGTGCGTGGCGGTTGTAACCGCTGAGTGCTCGGCTGACAAGGACTGCGACGATGGCTTCGCCTACACAGACAATGTCTGCAACAAAGCAGGTAAGTGTGAATTTTCGTTCAACACTACTGTCTGCGATGATGGTAATGCCTGCACCTACAAAGACACCTACAACAAGGGCGTCTGCGTGGGGTTGCTGAAGAACTGCGATGATGGTGACATGAACACGGTGGACTACTGCGACCAGGCAACTGGCTTCTGTAAGAACAACGTGATCGTGAAACCTGAGTGCAAGGTCAACAGTGACTGCGATGACGGTAACGGCTGTACTTTGAATGCGTGCGTTTCGGGTAAATGTTCGTCCTCTTACACGGTCAAACCGTGTAACGACAACAACCCCTGCACGAACTACGATAAGTGCGACGCTGGCGTCTGTCAGGGTTCATTGGCTGTCGAGGCACTCTGCAGTGACAACAACCCCTGCACTACCGAAACCTGTAATCAGGCAACGGGGTGCGGGCATGTTGCAAAGACCTGTGATGACGGTAACGCCAACACGGTCGACTTCTGCGATATGAACTCAGGCAACTGCAAGTTCGTCACGAAGCCTCAGTGCATGTCGAACAGCGACTGCAATGATGGCAACGGATGCACCACTAACCTCTGTAATGGAGGTAAGTGTCTGTTTTCGCAGAAGGACTGCAACGATGGCAACGCCAACACCACCGACAGCTGCAACGCAGCGACTGGTATGTGTGTGCATACGCCGGTTTCCACTTCGGGTAACATCGAAGTGTACGTCAAAACCAGCGAGGTTGCACAAGTCTGGGCTTGGTACGGTGCCGGCAAACAGAAGTTTGTCGAAAACACAACCATTTCCTGGGGCATTTTCACCATCCCGAAGTCGGAAGCCTGTAAAGGTGATTTCGAGATGGCTGTCAATGTGACCGGTACTGTGTATTGGTACGGTTGCAACTTTGAGGCGCCGAGTCTCACCTCGGTGACAGTCATGTTGAATGGTCAGGCAATTTCGGTTGCCTACCAAAAGCACGATTGGACCTGCGGAGGCAATGGAAAGGGTGAAGGTAACATCTTCATCTCCAAAGCCCAGCTCGGTTGCTTCTAGCCAGAAGTAGCCATTAATCGTCAACCTCTAGCTCTCGCGTGGGAGGCGTCACCAACTGTTTCGACAGTTCGGTGACGCTTCCCTAGGTTTTATTTCTTATTATGAGTCCTTAAAAATATTGAGAATTGATAAGAGGGGATAGTTCCTTACAAAACAAAATCTGAGCGAAAAAAACGCTCTTCTTTTAAATTAAAAGAATTTTTTTCTGACCGATACTTTGCTAGTTAATAAAGATGACTAGCGATTAATGACTAATCAGATGGCAATGCACTCGATGCTGTTAATTGCTAGTTGTTAGTTGCTAATTGTTAATTGCTAATTATCAAAGTGCCGGTCAGAAATCAACAATTTTTTACCCATGTCCAACGACCGGCTTGGGGCATTTGTGCCTCCGGTTGCGGGGCAAGGGTATTTTCAAGGAGAGAGTCATGAATCGTTTTATCAAAATCAGCAGCTTTGTGCTGTGTTGTTTGGCATTTGCCGGGTGTTCCGGTGATGATCAATTGGCCAGTGGTTATGGTGGCCCCGATGTCGCGTTGAGCGATGCTGGGGTTACTGATTCTACCTCAAAAGCCGAGGTGGAGTACTGCAACGTTGCATCTCAGTGCAAGTACGGTGACTCGTGTACGCCTGCCTCGTGTAAAAGCGGGCAGTGTGAGTACCACGAGTTGCCGACCAATGCACAGTGCGACGATGCCAATGCGTGTACAGTTGGAGACCGTTGCCTAAATGGGACGTGCCAAAGCGGCACTCTCATTCTATGCGACGACAACAACCCCTGCACCGATGACAGTTGTCACCCCACAAAAGGGTGCCTCAATGTATCGAACAGCATCGCTTGCGACGACGGTGACAAGTGCACCGGAGAAGACAAGTGTGTCGGTGGCAAATGCAAAGCGGGTAGTAATACCTGTGAATGCAAGAGCAACGCCGACTGCGGAGTCTTTGAAGACGGCAACAAGTGCAACGGTACACTTCTGTGTGTCAATGCCAAGTGTGTCGTCGATCAGACCTCAATTGTTGCGTGCGATCCGACAAAGAACACGGCCTGCTCTGAGCAGGTTTGTGTCTCGGCACTCGGTAAGTGCGTGTCTAAGATGTTGAATCAAGGCACTAAGTGCAGTGATGACAACCCGTGCACCACCGGCGACTTCTGTTCTGGTGGAGCCTGTAAGGGTGATGGTCAAAAGGACTGCGACGACAATAACCCGTGTACCGATGATACCTGCGACCCTCTCAAGGGTTGTGAGTACAAGGCCAACACGGCGAGTTGCGACGATGGCAGTTCTATCACAAGCAATGACGTCTGCAAAGTTGGCAAGTGCGAAGGCACTTTTAACTCGCAGGCGTGCGAGGCTGATGTACAGTGTGTTGACAACAATGTTTGCACTAAGGATGTCTGCTTCAAAAACCATTGTCTTCATGTGTTGCCTGATGTTAACGCAGGGACTTCTCAAAACTGCACCGATGGAAATCCGTGCACAATGGGCGACGTATGTGTTGGTGCTTCCTGCAAGGGAACTACCAAGAACTGCGACGACAACAATCCGTGTACTACTGACTCCTGTGACCCAGGTTTCGGTTGTAAGTACACCGACAACAAGGCATCGTGTAACGATGGCAATGTTCTGACTGTTAACGATACCTGCAATGTGGGTAAGTGCTCCGGCACAATCGATAGCAAGAAGTGCACTACCAACAGCGCATGCGATGACGACAACGTCTGTACAAAGGATGAGTGCAACGCAAGTCACCAATGCACGCACAAGGCGATTGACAGCAGCAATGCTGCCAAGCCGACCACGTGTAGCGACGGTGACCCGTGCACTGGCCTCGATCAATGCGCCAAGGGAGTCTGCAAAGGCTCTCCGGTGACCTGCGACGATGGCAATGCGTGTACAGATGACAAGTGCGACCCTACCAAGGGATGCATCGCAACCAACAATAGCGCAGCGTGTAATGACGGCGCGACCTGTACGGTTGGCGACAAATGCGTCTCGGGCAAGTGCGAGTCTGGTCTCGACGTTTGCGAGTGTAAATTTGACAAAGACTGTTTGGCCAAAGAAGACGGCGACGTCTGCAATGGTTCGCTGTTCTGCATCAACAACAAGTGCGTTGTCGACCCATCTACGGTTGTTTCGTGTGACCCAAACCTAAACACTGCTTGCTCTTTGCAAGTGTGTGAGAAGGCGAGTGGTAAATGTTTCTCAAAGGCAGAAGTCAACGGGAAATCATGCGATGACAACAACACCTGCACCTTGTCTGACAAGTGTGGGGGTGGTAAGTGTTTGGGTAGCGAAGCTATTTGCAATGACGGCAATGCGTGTACGACTGACTCATGCGACCCTGTGAAGGGCTGTGTGTTTCTAACCAACACGGCGAGCTGTGACGACGGTGATACCTGCACGAGTGATGATACCTGCAAGGCTGGTAAGTGCCAGTCAGGCAAGTACACTTGCGAGTGTAAGGGCAACGGCGATTGTGATGACAACAACCTGTGCACCAATGACTCATGCGATGCTGGCAAGTGCAAGTACGCTAACAATACTCAACTCTGCGATGACGGTGCCTTGTGCACCAGCGGAGATAAGTGTAGTGGTGGAAAGTGCATGCCAGGCGTGTATGTCTGTCAGTGCAAGGCTGATGTTGACTGCGACGACGGTAATAGCTGCACCAAGAACACCTGCTCGGCAACGGGCAAGTGCGAAGTGGCACAGCTGACGGTCGTTTGTACCGACAACAATCTCTGCACCTCAGGTGACAAGTGTGACGGTAAGGGAAACTGCACCGGCACCAAGGTCAGCTGCGATGATGGCAACGTTTGCACCAATGATTCGTGTGATTCTGTAAAGGGTTGCGTGACTCTACCCAACACCGTGACTTGTACCGATAGCAACGCATGTTCTATCGGCGACAAGTGCAACGGCAAGGGTGCGTGCGAAGGCAAGGTCAAAGACTGTGATGACGGCAACGTCTGCACCAATGACTCATGCGATGTCGACAAGGGATGCACCTATAAAAACAACTCCGCGTTGTGTGTTGACGGCAACGTCTGCACGAGCGGAGACCAGTGTAATGCTGGTAAGTGCGTCTCTGGCAAAAACATGTGCCAGTGCACCAAAGACGCTGACTGTGCTTCTTCTGAGAATAAGGACCTCTGCGACGGTTCACTCTACTGCGATCTGGTTACTAACAAGTGCCAGGTCAAGGCGAGTACTGTCGTAGTCTGTTCTAACTCAGGTGACACGGCCTGTGCAAAAAACAGCTGCAACCCCACGAGCGGCAAGTGCGATATGATCGCGCAGGTCGGTAGTGGAAGCTGCAGTGACGGCAACGTCTGCACAGCGTCTGATCATTGCTTTCAAGGCAAGTGCGAAGGTGTCACGGTAGTCTGTAACGACAACAATCCGTGCACCACTGATTCGTGCGATCCTAAGAAGGGTTGTTCCTTCGTCAACAACACGGCAACGTGCGACGATGGCAATTCTTGTACGGCTGATGACACTTGTTCGAACGGCACCTGCCAATCGTCCAAGTACACCTGCCAGTGCAAGGACAGCTCAACCTGCAATGACAACAACGAGTGCACCACCGATACCTGTTCCGCAAATGGTAAATGTAGCTTCATCAACCTGTACGTTTCGTGCACTGATGGAGATGCCTGCACCACAAGTGACACCTGTGTTAGTGGTAAGTGCGTCGGTGCTTCCGTGAGTTGTGACGACGGTAATCCGTGCACCATTGATGCCTGTGATAAGGCAAAAGGGTGTACGAACACTACCGACGACAAGCTCACCTGCAGCGACAACAATCCCGATACGCTCGATACCTGCAAGTCAGGTGTCTGTGTCGGGACGAAGGTCACTGCGAAGTGCATTACCGATGCGCATTGCCAAGATGGAAAGTTTTGCAACGGTGAGGAACGCTGTTTGAACGGTACGTGTGAGACTTCGGTTAAAGCACCAAACTGTGATGATGGAGTTTCTTGCACCATCGACTCCTGCGTTGAGTCACTTTCTGGTTGCGTCAACAAGTCCGATAACACCAAGTGTTCATCGGGTACGTTGTGCTTCCAGAGTGACAAAAGCAATGGTGCCGTTGGTGGTTGCTATGAGTGTTTGCCACATAATTCGTCTTACGAGGCTCCAACGTGTAACGATGGAAACATCTGCACGAAAGATCTCTGTGCTACGAGTGGTAAGTGCCAAACGACCAACTTGGAAGACACCAACGAAGTCAACACTTGTTCAGACGGCAACGCCTGTACACAGAGTGACACTTGCAAAAGTGGTTCGTGCATCTCTGGTACGCAGATTAGCTGCGACGATCTAGATGCAAGTACCGCTGATTCGTGTGTTTCTGTTGGCACAACGCCCACGTGTAAGCATGTGAAGTTGCCGCCTACAAGCGGTAGCGGTTCAAGCGCGTCTGCAAAGACGTGTTACCGGTGGAGCATCAGTTCCACCCAGAACTTCACATATGTTCGCATCCAAGGTTGCGTCGGCCTGATGAATAGCTCCACTTCTGTGAAGTGTGAGCAAAGTGCCTGGAAGTCGCAAGCTACCACAACGGGGGCTAACCCCAGTGTGGAGTGGTGTGCTTTTGTCGACAAGGGTGATGCTATGGCTTTGTCTGTAGATTTCTCTCCCTGCGTCAAGATGGCAGATGGCAGTTGTGCGAGTTGGTCTGTTGCTGGTGACGGCAAAATTCCAGTGAACACTTTCCAGACCGTTGGCAAGTTTGAAGCGTCCTTTGACGGTGGTCAGACCTATGTTGGTCTGCCGTCAGATGCGACGCAAGCAACAGATTCGAGTAAGAACTTCTTCCTCGCCGATAACGCTCAAGGTGGCATGACCACCTTCGTTAAAGCGAAGTAAGAGCTTTTTGCTCCATAGCCCACCCTCTTGGTGTCCCAGTTTACTGGTGATGCTAAGAGGGTGGCTTTTTTTTCGCCCTGGTAAGCTTTAGCGCAGCAGGGACGAACCCACCATAGCGCTGCTTCAGCAGTGCGACGGTGGGTATTTTTTTAGTAGAATTAACAATTAGCAACTAGCAATTAGCAAGTTGTATTAACAACTTTTATCTAACAATGGAACTTTTTAAACTACCAAAAACCCACGTGGTAAAAAATATGCTTCAGCCAGAGATTGATCAGTCTCTGGCTGAAGGCTAATATGATGCCTATATATTAGGTACGCTATGATAACAAAGCTAGTCGTTAATTATAAAGATCAATAAAAAAACACTCTTTAATTTATAATTAGAAATTCGTAATTCTAAATTAGAAATTACCCTTCGTAGATTCGCATCATTCGCATATTCGTCAACTTCTTTACCTATCATCATATGATTACTAATTAATCACCATTTCCTGTATAATACCCCCATGCTTTCACCAATTCTACAATTTAAAAAACTAAAAAAACAATCTCAGCTATCAACAGTTGAGATCGTTTTAGCTATGCTTGGCTCATTAAGTGCTATCTTGTTTTGGCAAATTTCACCGCTACTTTTTGTAGTTTTTTTTATTGTTGCGGGCATTTGGTTTTTTTCAAACAATCTTCATCTCGGCATTTATGCCCTTATTCTTACCAGTTTTTTTCATGGGCTAGAAATAAATTTCGCCGATTTTTCTCAGGTGCAACAGATACCTTTTTTATCATCGATTAATGCACCAATTGCTGATTTAATGGTAATCGTATTATGTCTCTCAGTTATTATTGCAATATTACTTGATAAAACAAAATTTCATTTGAGTTATTTTAAAGACATCAAAAAAGGTATTATATTATATGCCTTTTTTATATTATCTGCACTGGTGAGCGTCTACGGCTTTATGTTTAATGGCTTCCACGAAGTTGGTATAAAATACCTGACAAGACCTATTTTATTTACCTTTATCGGGTATGTTTTACTTCCATATTTTTTTATAAAAACGCAAAAAGTTGGGTATATTTCTATAATTAAAACCATATTTTGGTTATCTTTTGGTATTGCATTATTTGGTTTTTCTTCACTATTTGTCCATGCAAATTTTGCTTGGGCTAGAATTGTACCGTATGAAATTTTTAATATAGCCCCACTTGGTACAAACCACAATCAACTCGCAGAAGTATTAGTAGCACTTATGCCAGCCGGTTGGTTTTTATATGCCTATTCTTTATTTAAAAAAGCAAAAGATGCTGCCTCATTATATGCTATTGCAAACATGATTATATTTGCAGCTGCAATTTTTACTCTCTCTCGCGCGGCATGGTTATCAGTAGCGGTACAAGTAATTATCTCTCTTGCATATCTCTATCATATAAAAAAAGTAAAAACATTTTTAAAACACAAAGCAACATTTATTGGTATTTTATTTGTCCCAGTTGTTATGTATATGGCTGTGTTTTTAGGTTCATCTATTGTTACCAGTTCTAACTCAGCTAGAATTGATGCTACAAATATTGCGTTATATCATGCCTATCAATCACCTCTATTTGGTCAAGGTCCAGGTTCATTTATGTATCTATTAAATGATACTGCTTTTTTTAGAATTGAATATGGTGATCCACTTGATTCTCATGGAGTATTGCAAAAAATATTTGTAGAAGAGGGGACTGTTGGGTTTAGTTTATTTTTTGCCTTTTTTGCATGGTTATTTTATTACCTTGCTCAAACAATAAAACAAACAAAAGATAAAGCACTTGCTATTATGTGTCTGACCATGGTGGTGGGCGCAGTGATGTTTCAATTATTTAATACCTCATACTTTAATAGCGTCATGTGGTTACCAATAGGTTTAGCGCTAGGTATTTCTACAAAAATAAAAACAAAACCAATTTTTTAATATTATGAAATTAAGCAAAAAAAAACATATAGTACATATCATACCAACGCTTAGGCGAGGTGGAGCAGAGAGACTTGTTATTGATCTTTGTAATGCCATAGATAAAAAACGATTTACCTGCTCTATTGTTGTTTTTGGTGATGATGTTCCTCTTGCCGCTGATTTACATACCGATGTGATGATACATACAGTATATAAATATAAAAAAATTGATTTTTCATTTGTTCATAGATTAAAAATTCTACTAAAATCATTGCAACCTGATGTAGTACATACACATCTCTATGGTGCCGATGTATACGGAGCTCTTGCCGCAAAACACATAGATACTAAGGTAATAAGCACTGAGCATAATATCAATGTACAAGAATCAAAACTTAAAACATATATAAAAAAGAAGACAACAAAATATATTGACCATCACGTGGCGATCTCAAATGCCGTGCAGTTTGATTTAAATACAAGATATTCTATTCCGGCATCATATATTTCAGTAATCTCAAATGGAGTAAAGACTAGTCGTTTTACTTCACTAACACCTATAAAATCATTAAAAAAGACGCTTGATTTACTCATAGTAGGTAGATTACAAAAACAAAAAGGTCATGCATTATTTTTAGACATTTTAGCGCTTGATCCTAAATTAAAATTTACCCTAACAATAGTAGGAGAGGGGAGCAATCTACAAAGTATTAAAAAACAAGTAAAAAAACTTGGTTTCAAAAAAAAGGTAACATTTTTAAAAAAATCAGATAGCATGCAAGAGTTGTATAAACAACACCAAATAGTAGTGATACCTTCTCTCTGGGAGGGCTTTGGTCTAGTAGCTGCAGAAGCAATGGCTGCCGGTAGAGTAGTTATGGCATCTCGAGTTGATGGCTTAAAAGAAATCATCAATCACAAAAAAAATGGATTACTCTTTGATGTACACACAGGAAACTCATTTCACAAACAATTACAATGGCTACTATCAAGACCCCGCCTAGCCAACCAACTAGCCACCCAAGCCCAAAAAGATGCCAAAGAGCACTTTAATATCGTTGATACCATCAATGCATATCAAAAGTTGTATGATGATTAGATAGAGAAATTGACGAACGTTGCACTTGCGAACGTTACACTATGCGAATCTACAAATAACCACGAACGTTTCACTATTCGTAGATTCGCATCATTCGTAGATTCGAAACTTCATTTTCCTAAAACATTACTAATGTTTTCATAATTACACATCCGTATGAACATCCTTCAAGTACACAAATATTTTTATAAGAGAGATGGTGCTTCAAACTATATGTTTGAGTTATCAGAAATTCTTCATAAAAAAGGACATAACATTATTCCTTTTTCTACTGTACAAAAAGATAATGAACAAAGTCCGTATCAAAAGTACTTTGTTCCTTTTTATGATCTTTCTGATACAAAAAAACTTTCTTTAGGTCAAAAAATAGCTGCGGTAGATAACTTTATCTATTCTCACAAGGCAAAAATGCAGCTAAAAGAGTTACTTGATAATGAGGCGCATATTGATGTAGCACATATACATAATATATATCATCATATAACTCCATCAATTCTACCAGAATTAAAAAAACGAGGTATAAAAATCGTCATGACATTGCATGATTACAAACTTATTTCACCTAATTATTCTTTATTTCACCATGGTGAGATTAAGACAGATGATAAAGATTTTTGGTATATTAAAGGTTTTTTAAATAAGTCTACAAAAGATAGTTATGCAAAAAGTGCATTAACCACACTAGAGATGATTTTTCATCATAAAATAATGAACTATTATAAAAAATATGTAGATGTATTTATCGCTCCAAGTCAGTTTATTAAAAATATCTGTGTGCAACATGGTTGGCCACAAGATAAAATTATTCATGTTCCTCACCCTGCATTCTTTCAAAAAAATTATCATTACAAAGATGGTGATTATGTAGCCTATGTTGGTAGGTTGTCACAAGAAAAGGGCGTTCATCACTTAATACAAGCTGCCGAGCGTTTGCCAAATGTTCCATTTAAGATTATTGGTGATGGTCCACAACATACATATCTCAAGTCAGAAGTAAAACGGCTTAGTCTAAATAATGTGATATTTACCGGTTTTCAATCAGGTAAATCTCTTCAAAGTTTGATCAATGGAGCAAGACTCCTAGTCCTTCCTTCTATTTGGTATGAAAACTATCCACTATCAGTTCTCGAGGCAAAGTCAGCACCAAAAGTTGTGCTAGCAAGTGATATAGGAGGTTTACCAGAAATGTTACCAAAAGAACTTTTATTTGCTCCTGGAGATGTACACCATATGACACAACAGATTAACGAGTGGTTTACCTGTGATGTATTAAAAAGAGAGAGAATGGCAAACCGTTTACATAAACAAGTGTTAACTTCAAATGACCCTGATGTGCATGTTGAACAGATGTTAAATGTTTATCAAAAATAATTAGTAACTAATAACTAGCGGTAGTCCCGCCCCTGGCGGAGTAACTAGTAAAGTTAGCAGTAATCATTAGTTAACAATTTATAGTTAAAAAATTCTTTAATGATATATTGAACCATTTGCATTAACAAGGAGGTTTATAGTATAAAAAATATTCCTTAATTTGTAATTAGAAATTGGAAATTCGAAATTTATAATTAAAAAACTCCGCAAATGCGGAGTTTTTTATTGATTTTGTCTAACCTCTTAGTTTAGTAAACCTTCGTAAACCTAGCAATATTTTATTAGCTTTGTTTACCTCAAGGTTTTTTCCTCTTTCATAAACTAGTTCAGTATTATGTACAATAGTTTCCCAATTGTAATCGTCATGTACTAATTGTTTATTTTGTTTTCCTGTAAGAATTTTAGTTTCTGTATTTAGTAGAAGTATTTTTTGTATTTGTACTTTTAAATCTTCTATATTAGATCTTTTAAATAAAAATCTTTTATCAGTAACTAGTTCTCTATGTTCAGGTATATCAGACACCAGCACTGGCAAACTAAATGACATTCCTTCAAGCACCGTAATTGGTAACCCTTCTTGATCTGATGGGTGTATCATCATATGAGCATGACTAAACAGTTGTTTTAGTATCTCACCAGATTGAAACCCTGTAAAGATAATACTATCACTCAAATCTTGTGCAAGTTTTTTAAGAGAAGTAACATATTCATTAGTATAGTATCCGTCACCAACGATAACCAATTTCATATCTCTCAGCAATTCAGGATTTTTTAGTTTTAAATCCTTAAAGGCTAATATAAGATAATGTATTCCTTTATGTTTGATTAAACGAGATACTGCAATGATATATTTATCAGGTTGTAGATTCCATGTTTGTAATGCTGTTAGTACAGTACTTTTTTTATAGTTTGGTACTCCATTTGGTATGTAGGTAGTTTCAACATCATACACATCTCTCATATATTGTTGAATTGTTCTTGAAACAGAGATAGTTTTATGTGCAAATTTTCCAGTCATCCATTCTCCTATAGTAAGTATCATTTTTGCAAATGTACCCCATTTAGCATGTTTTCTATCAATAGAATGAAATGTAGTAATCACCGTAATATTAGGAGCAAATAATCTAGGTACCCATGAGAGTAGGGCAGGGCCAACACCATGATAATGAATAATATCATACTCTTCATTTATAGCATCAATAGTTGCAAGAAATGTATGAGATATAGTATCAAAATGTTTTGTTCTAATGCTTGGTAAAGATTTTGCTAATACTTCATCAATAAAGGCAGTATCTTTTTTTGTATACCACTTTCTACTATAAGCAGTTACTGTATGGCCAATTTTAGCTAAACGTGCACTAAGATCATGAACGTGTGTTTCAACGCCACCAAACCTTGCAGGTATACCTTTTTGACCGATCATTGCGATCTTTAACATATGCGTACATTTATTTTTTAGACTTTCTTATTATGTAAAAAAATCCAAAATAGACTGTTTAATTAAATTATTATTTTTATATAGATAATAATTAAGTTAACAGCTGATTGTACCATAAAATGATGACTTTGTCAAGGCTGATATGGCAATATTGGGGAAGGTTCGTCTTTTGATTGTCAATATAAAAATTTTAAATTATAAATTACTAATTTAAAATTACTAATTAAGGAATACTTTATTAATTTTTAATTAAAATCTTAATATTATCTGTATATAACAAAGTACAAAAAAAAGAGAAATACATATTAGTAATCTCTTTTTTTAATCTAACGAGTCACTTTGCTAATTGCTTCCGCCAAAGGACGCTGCGCCCGCCTCTGGAGGGGATCAGCCTCTGGCTGAAGTTGCTAATTAAAGCTAATTTTCTCGAGGAGAATAAAGTCTATTACTAATTTTCCACTTATCAACAAATTGCCCAATACCTTTAGTATTAGATTTATTTTTTATCGTTGTTTTTTGTTGTGACCAAGTCACTAAACTTTCAAAATTAATTTTATATCTATTAGCCACCACTATGTATTTAATTTCATTACTTTTGATTGCCCTTCTAATTGTTTGTGGGTTTACCCCAAAGAGGCGAGCCGCTTCAGATATTGAAACTCGTACAATTTCTTTATTATTTTGTTGTAGATAATCCATATTTGTGTACAATAGTATAAACTTTTTTTGATAATTATATACGGATGTTTGTATTTTGTCAAAGGTTTTTTATAGAATTAGTAACTAATAACTAGCGGTAGTCCCGCCCCGCCTTGGCGGGGTAACTAGTAAAATGATCAAGATTCATTAATTGTCACTGGTTCTTTATACTATTTTATTCTCTTTTACATTGTCACATTGTCACATTGTCACATTGTTACATTGTTACATTGTTACATTGCTTAAACAACAATGTAACAGTGTAACAATAAAAAAAGGAGTACCCAGATAGAATGTAGCAAAGCCTCCCCAAAAAACATTTGCACTAATCCCAACTGGACATATACTTAATTGTTAATTGTTAATTGTTAATTGTTAATTGTTAATTGTTAATTGTTAATTGTTAATCAGCATTATCCGCATATCCGTAATATATCCACGAAGTATTCGTAGATTCGCATCATTCGTAGATTCGTTAATTTCTCTATATATCATTAATAAGCAAATCCTCCCCATTCTTGCCCTTCTTGCCTTGACAAATCCATTAAAATCATGTAATATGCAATATCAGATAATTTTGTTATAATCATAAAACGCCTTAGAGAATTGTAGGTATCAAGATATAGCAAAATAGGCTAATTAATGTAAAAGTGAGATTCTGGTGGTTAATTTAAAAAAACCAATGTATAGCAAAAAAAGAGTACTACTGTAACACTTTTACCAATTCACCGTCTTCTATGTTGAAGAGATTATTTTCAGAAAAAAAATCCTTATATAAAATTCAAACACATAAAGACCCTGAAGCCTTTGCGGCTTTATATGATATTTATGTTCAAAAAATTTATCGCTTTGTATTTCTTAAGCTTTCTCATAAACAAGAAGCAGAAGATGTTACCAGTGAAATATTTTTAAAAGCGTGGAACTATTTAACTGATCCTACAAAAGGCTCTGTTAAACATTTCAGTGGATTTATATATAGAATCGCAAGAAATGTAGTAATAGATACATATAGAAAGCGTGCCGCAACTCATCAAGTTCCAATTACAGATTTACAAGAAATTCAAGATACAAAAGATTTAATCTCAGAAATAGAGATAAAATATGACACTGAGCGTATATTAGATGCGCTTCATAAACTTAAATCTCAGTATCAAGAAGTAATTGTATTTAAATATATAGATCAACTCTCAACGGCAGAAATTGCAGAGATACTAGGAAAAAACAAAGCAGCTGTACGAGTTACACTGCACAGAGCAATAAAAACACTCAAAAATATTCTATAATATGAGTAAAGAACTCAAGAGACAACTAAAAGAGTTAAAAAAGCATCATGGTCAAATCAACCCTGATGCTTCTTGGGTTTCATCTAATCGTGCAAATTTACTCTCACAAATTTCAAACACAGTTGATACAAAAATTTCTCACTCAAGTTTTTCTCAAAAAATTGATGAGTTGTTTACTGTATTTGCCCCACAAAAACTTATGCAAGTAAGTAGACCTTTTATCGTAGCATTTTTAGCAGTAAGCATGACCGTAGGTGGTTGGGTAGCAGGAGCAGATGCAGCATATAAAGCATTACCCGGAGACACCATGTACGGAGTTAAAATAGCAGCAGAAAAAACTAAAGTTGCACTAGCTACGGCAGCAGGAGATGATGAGGTAGTAATACAACTTCATCTAGCGTTTGCAGAGACTCGCTCAAAAGAAGTAAAAAAAATGGTTCAACAAAAAACACCAAAGTCTTCAATACTCGCAGGAGAAACAATGAACAAATTAAAAGATTCTCTAGAAACAGCAAACCAACAAGTAAAAACAATAGGAGAAACTGACAATGCAAAAGCCGTAGTATTAGCAAAAGACATTGGTAAAAAAACAGCAGAAATTTCAAAAACTTTACAAGAAGTATCAGAAATAGCAATTGAAGATTTAAAAAATCCAGATAAACAACTAAAAATCTCAGTAGACAAAGATGTAGTTGTATCAGAAAAAGAAAAAAAAGAGATTAAAGAAGGAGAAGACGAAGCAATAGAAATTAAGAAAAAAATAGTAGAAGAAGTAGCTAAAACTAAAAAAGTAGTAAATCAAACAGGTTTAGAGGTATTACAACGAGTAGTACAAAAAACAATTCAAAATGGTGACGACAGTATCTCAGAAAAAGATAAAAAAGATATTGTAGAGCTTGTAAATGATAAAATAACTGTTCTCTCTCAAGAAGTAAAAGGATTGCAAAAAGAAGCAAAAGAAAATTTAGATATATTAAAATTATCAAAAGATGCACAAGTGATAAAAAGAGTTGCAACAAGTACAAATGCTAATATTTCAAAAGAAGATGTTACAGATAAAAAAATACAAGAACAAAACAAAGACGACGAAGATAAAAAAATAGAAGAATCTCTTATAGAAGGACCTAAAAAAGAAGACGGTAACGATGTTGAACCTTCTAAAGAAAATGTACAAGATGAAACATCTAGTATAGAAATAAAACAGCAAGATAATAGAGATCAAATTCAAAAAGCTATACAAGGAGAAGAAGATGTACAAGATAGTAGCTCTAAAGTTGATACTATAATACAAGGAGTAGAACAAATGGATACATTAGAACAACTACTTAAAGCAATAGAAAAAACACAAGAAGCAAACAATGCACACGATGAAGTAATAAAACAAGTAGAAGACAAAAAAGAAAAATTACAAGAATTAGTGCAAGAAATACAAGGAGAAATAGAAGAAAAAAGAATTCCACAAGAAGTTAGAGTAGAAGAAGTTATAGAAGAAATACAACCCCCTGAGCAAACTCAAAGAGAAGTAATAGAACCAGTTGAAGAGAGTACACAATTAAGACCTACACAATAATTATACTGTGCGGCAGTTGCTTACTTTAATAAAGGTGATCAACTGCCATACAGTATGTTACATGGCGTAACATGCCCATTTATGTGGGTGTGGGGTATCTTAAACTAGCTTTGTGCTCTTGAGTACAAAGCAACACGTAGCTGTAAAAGTCGAGGTCAGCTGATCGCATGCGTGCAGATTATAAACATATCTTTTATTTAGACGGTTATTAATAAAAAACTGCGCTAGATAAAAGGTAAACTATTCAAATATTTATGACAAATGTAGTTAAGCTTTCAAAAAAAGCATTCACATGGTCAGTAGTGGTAATGACAGTATTATGGAGCGTAGGTGCAGCAGCACTTATCCCAGCAACTGTTCAAGCTGTAGAATGTCCAACACTTGAAGCGGGAGACCTTTTCAAAATTGAATCTTCTTCAGCAGTTTACCTAGTAAACTCTGATCTTAAACGTATGTACTTCCCAACAGGAGAAGTATACAAAACTTGGTACACAGATTACTCAGGTGTTCAAACAATTGATACATCATGTACAGCAGCTTACCCTCCAGCCGGAGGAGTGAACTTCCGTCCAGGATCACGTCTTTTCAAAACACCTATTAGTCCTGTGGTTTACGCAGTAAGTCCTAACAACACAAAAAATGCCATTGCTGACGAAGCAACTGCAGCTGCACTTTACGGTGCTAACTGGGCATCACTTGTGCGTGATTTAGGTGACGTATTTATCCTTAACTACAAGAACGATGGTTCAGAAGTTAAAGATTCAACACCACATAACGGACAACTAGTTAAAAAAGCTGATTCAGCAGATGTTTACCTTGTGGTAGACGGAATGCTTAAAAAAGTTGAAGGAGATCTTTCAATGGCAGCTTCAGGAGATGTTAGAACAGTTTCAACAGAAACGTTCGCAAAATTAGAAATGTCAGAAATGATGGCTTCAGCTGCTTCAGTAGTTGCTAACCCATCACAAATGAACGGTTCTACTACAGAAACTCCAGCAACAACAGGAAAACTTTCTGTTTCACTTGCGAGTGACAACCCAGCATCAAAAAGCGTTATTACCGCTATTGATGGAGTGGTATTTACAAAACTTGCTTTAGCAAATGGTTCAAGCAAAGATGTAACAATCAATTCATTTAAGATCGAAAGAACAGGTCTTGGATCAACAGCTGATTTTGATTCTATTACACTTTACTCAAGTGGAATGAAGCTTGGTACAACCAAAACTTCACCTCACTCAGACGGGTACTGGAATTATAATGTATCAGGTGGGTTTACAGTAAAAGCAGGAGAAACAAAGATGCTTGAAATCCATGGTAAACTTGGATCTGCAAAAACAGGAACATTTAATGCTCTTGGAGTTTCATCTGTTAGCCTAGCTTCTGGTGAAGTATCAGGATTACCTGCATACGGAAACGCAATGTCAGGTGTTAAGGTAACTGTAGGAGAAGTGACACTTGATGCTAATGGTACAGCAACACAAACAAAAAAAGTTGGTGATACTGATGTAACTCTTGCAAAATTTGCCATCAAACTTGATGACAATGAAAATGCAAAAATGCATAAAATGACACTTAAGCTTAAGAATACAGCATCAATGAGTGATGTAAAAAATCTTGCACTTTACCAAGGTTCAACAAAAATTGCGGGGCCAACAAGCTTAAACTCAGATAAAGAAGTGATGTTTGTACTTGATACAGTGTTACCACTTTTAAAAGGTAAGACAGTAGACTTTAAAGTACTTGGTGATATTACTAACGGAGTTGGTAATAAAATTGAATTTATCTTAGAAAATTCAGCTGACCTAGTTATCATTGGTGATAACTTTGGTTCAAGAATTACTGTGACTGATGGTTCATCAAATGACAGATTAATGAACATTGCAAGTAGTGGTACTACTGAGACTACTATTGCAGGAGCTCAAGTAAACGTAAGTTTTACTAGTGCTGCATTAGATACACCAAATGATCGTAATGACGTAGAATTTGGTAGATTTACTATTAGTGCTGGTTCAACAGATGTAAAAATTTCAGAAATGTTATTTGTTGTTGACGAAACAAAAGGAGCAGGTGCTTCTGATGATGTAGTTAATATTGATGATCTTGAACTTGTTGATGAATCAACAGGAGCTGCATACTCAGGTACAAATAACGAAACAACATTAAATGATGATGATAAAGATGTAGATGTTATTTGGACATACTCAGATGAAATTTTTCTTTCAGCTGGTGAGTCAAGAACATTTATCATTCGTGGAGATGTTCCTTCAGATGCTCGTTCATTAGATACTTATAAAGTAAAAATGGCTGATACTACAACTGGTATTACTGCAGAAACATCACCAGAAGGAGATGTGATTACTGATTTCTCAGTAACTTCACTTAATGGTAAGCTTATTACTATTAAAGAGGCATCTCTTACTGTTCGTGTAATTGATCTTAATACTGTTAGCGCTGTTAAGGGAACTGAAGGTGTAGTAGTATACAAAGGTTCACTTGAAGCTATTGGTGGAGATATTACAGTAGAAGGACTAAGATTTGAAGCTGCTGCTAGTGGAAAATTTGATAAAGATAACTTTACAAAACTTTCTTTCTACACAGTAGATGGAACAACAGAAACGCTACAAGATTCAATCACAGGAGCATCAATTACTGATGCAGAAGCTGATTTTGATGACATGAGTTTTGTTGTAAAAAAAGGTTCTGCAAACAAAGTTAACTTTGTAGTAAAAGTAGACGTTGATTCAGAAGATCTTGATGCTACAAATAAAACATTAAAAATTAGTCTTGATAGTGTAAACTTAAGAGACGTTGATAATGATGATGCATTTGCCTACCCAGTAGGATCTTCAACAAAGATTGCAGATTCTGCAGAATTAGCTACTGCTACAACTGTAGATCTTAAAGGTACTGGTATCCTTTACGTATCAATGCGTACTCAAGATACAGGATTCAACAAAAAACACTACCTTCTTGCAGGTGATACTGCTTGGATAGGTAAACTTCGTCTAAAAGCAGAATACGAAGATATTCTTCTTCGTGATCTTAGACTTACAAATTCAGTAACAACAGCTGATGGTTCTGTAAAAGAAGTATGTCTTTACAAATCAACAGAAGCTACAGAAGCAAACAAAGTTGCATGTTCAACATTAGATACTACTGGAACTGTATTCTTTGATGACATGAATGTAAATCTTACACAAGGATCACATGATTGGTACATTTATGTATCATCAAGAAACATGGGTAAACTTGCTTCTGAAACAGCAACAACTCATGATGTTCTTTCATTTAGAGTTTCTACTTCAACTACTGATGTAGTTGCTCGTGGTCAATCATCAGGTGATGATCTTGTTATTGGAGACTTTACAGGTACAGTTAATAATGTAGCTGAAGGTAAAATTGTATTTGATGCAGATAACGATGGATTATTTGGAGAAGCTCTAGATATTAGTGGTACAGCTTCAACCTTAAATCAAGGTGTTGTTGGATCAAAAATATCTAGTGTATCACTTGTAAGTTCATATGGTGGACAAAAACTTTCACCAGTTATTACAGGTACAGGTGAATATACTGTAGGTATTGTAGAAGTTGTAAATGCTGCTTCTTCTAACAAAGATTCTGATGGTAATGAACTTAAACTTATAATGAGTTCGTTTAGATTTGACTTTACTAAAAATACAAAAACTGTATTTGATAGTGTAACAGTTGAACGCATCGGAGGTACTGTTGGAGCTGTTACTACAACACTTTCAGACATTAATACATCAACTAAATCATCTGGTTATGTAACTGTTGCGGCTTCAACTACTGCAAAACTTGGTGTTGATGCTAAAATTGATGAAGGTTCAAAAGCTTACTTTATTGTAAAAGCTAACCTAAGTGCTGTTGATGGAACAACAGGAGCTATTGATTGGGTTCAAATGAATCTTAATACTCTTGACGGTTCAAGTTCAATTAACAATATTGATTGGTATGATGGAAGTGGAGCTACAGCTCTAGTTGATCTATACACAGGTAAATCAAGTATTGATGGTACAAAAATTGTTAAACAAAATTAGTAATTTTGTAAAATAATTTAGTACACAAGTACTTAAACAAAAAAACCGCTTCGGCGGTTTTTTTGTTTTTTATAAACTTTTTGTATATGTGTTAAGGCATTTATATTTACCTATATAAATTTGCCAAAACTTTAAATTTAAAAAAATCAGGGTTCATGAAAAAAAATTAGGAAAAAAATATTTAACAACAAATTTTTTACCTTGCTTTATTCCTAAAGTTTCCATTGCTATATTGTACCCCAGGGCATACTCTCTTGCTGCGCAATTTATTTTAGGTATACCCTTGTGGTGCACCTTATTAATTGTTAGTCGCTAGTGCTTCAGCCAAAGGACTGATCCCGCATTGGCGGTAAATTTTTAATCCTAAACTAACGATCACCAATAAAATAATATTCCTCTCTCATCACCAAGGTACTTTCACCAACTTACTAGTTGTTAATTATTATAGATACTTGCATTAAATCTAAATATTATCTAAAATACTCACAGTTAATGTAAATACTATAATTATGGATGTACAAGAAAAAATCTTAAGAAGGCTGTTTGTGGGTGTAACGATGTTATCTTTTTTTACTCCATTAGTATTTACTCCAAGTAAACTAATTTTCCCATTTATTGTACCTAAAGTACTTTTTTTTAGAACGCTTGTTTTAATGATGATAAGTTTATATGGATTGTTATTAGTTAAAAATTATCAAAAGTATAAAATAAAGTTAACACTAGTACATGCTTCTGTAGGTTTAATAGTGCTTTCATTATTAGCTTCTACCATTATGGGGGTAGATAGCCACCATAGTTTTTGGGAAGGGCATGAAAGAATGATTGGTGTATTTAGTACTCTACATTATTATGTTTATTTTGTGTTACTTGCACAATTTTTTTCTACATTTAAAGAATGGAAAAAATTAATATATGTAAATTTAGCTGTAGGTTCTATCTTAGCTTTAATTGGTAGTGTTCAATATTTTATTGATCCTAATTTTATGTTTGGTACTGGTACTAGAGTTTTTGCTACATTTGGTAATGCAATATACTTTGGGGCATATGGTACCTTTATTGTTTTTTTAAGTATTTTTGCCTATACAAAAAGCAAATCAAAAATATTTTTTGTAACAGGATTACTTGGTATTTTTAGTGTTTTTGTATCAGGCAGTAGAGGTCCTTTTTTATCTCTTCTACTTGGTCCTATTATTGCAGGAGGAATTACATTATTACAAAATAAAAACATTGTAAAAAAATATAAAAAGATTTATGTATTTGCTCTTATTTCTATTGTTATAATATTAGGTACATTATTTACTCTGCGCAAAAATGAGCATGTAAAAAATTTCCCTGCTATAGGGAGAGTAGTACGTATAGATAAAGAAGAGTTATTAAAATCACCACGAGCAATTGCTATTGGAGTAGGAATAGAGGGGTTGAAGGTTAAACCCTATTTTGGGTGGGGGCCAAATAATTACGCTTCTGTTTTTAATGCATTATACCCTGATAATATTTTACAAAGAGGTGGATGGGGAGAAACCTGGTTTGATAATGCACATAATTATCCTATTAATATATTAGCTACGCAAGGTATTGTAGGGTTTTTAGCATATATAATTGGTATACTTTTAATAACTATATTTTTAATTAAAAGAAGAAAAAAAGGTATAATCACAGATTTAGAGTTGTTTTTATTTTTATCATTTTATTTTGTATATATTTTTACTAATGTAACTGTATTTGATAACCCTTCTTCTTTGGTGTATTTTGGCTTTTTCTTAGCATTAATTCATATAGGTAAAACAGAAATAATAAAAAAAGAGACAGTACGAGATGTATCAATTGGAATAATTATCTTTATATCTTTAATCACATATATTTTTATATTAATCACAAATATAAATGTATATAAAGGAAATAATTTGATGTTACAATCACTTACCCTAATGAATTCTGGCAAGATTTCAGCAAGCTATAGCAAATATATTGAAGCAAAAAAAAGTGGCTCACCTCATGTTGATGATTTTACACGGGATATAGCACGAGTCTCTCTAAGTGCCTACTCAGATAATAATAACTTATATTTTGAATCAAAACAAAATAAAGATATTATTGACAATATTATTAAAGATTTAGAACAAGAATTTGTTACCGCAAATTATGATGCTCGTTATCCATTGTTAATAAATTCTCTTTTAAATGTAACTATAAAAGATCCTTCACAATCATTAAATATTATTTCTAAAAAAATACAAGTTCTAGAACAAGGTTTAGCAATCTCACCAAGAAGACATGCTATAATGTTTTCTCTAGTTGATTTATATGCTATGACTGGCCAAAATGAAAAAGGTTTGATTATATTAAGAGAGTCATTAGATAAAGCTCCTTTAACAGTAGAAACTTGGGTACGATATTTATCATTATTAGATATTAACAAAGATAAAGAAGGATTAAAAAAATCATTTAATGAAATTGATGAAATTAGCTTAGATATAGGTAAATATAAACAGAATTTAATTCAAATGAAAAAAAAATACGATATTAAGTAATGTCATATTTATAAAAGTGTAAATATTTGATAATAAATAAGGTATAAAAATTAATCTAAAGCAAACGTAGCTTCTTCTTGATCTTTCCTTTTAATTTGATACCATACATAGACTAAATAAAAAAATGTTATGAATTTATTATACATAGGTGCAGGATTTGTAGGAGCCTGTTCAGCTGCCGTATCTGCAAATAGTGGTCATAGGGCTTTAGTTTACGATATAAATGAAGTTCGCGTCAATATGCTGAACTCTGGTGACAGAGATACTATTGAAAGTTGTTTACACGAAAAAGGCCTTGGTGATCTGTTAGTAAAACATAAAGAACTTATTACATTTACAACAGACTATAAAAAAGTGGAGAACTTTTTAGATACCTGTGATGCTATTTTTATGTGTCTTCCTACACCTGAAATTGCAGAAACGGGGGAGAGCAACTTAAGTTACTATTTTGCTGCTGCAGAAACATTAGCTGATGCAATGAAAAAAAGAAATAATTCTGAGCAAAGTAAATATATTATTGTTATTAATAAAAGTACTGTTCCTATCGAAATGATTGATAGAACACTAAGTGTGTTAAAAGAACATGGAGTTAAAAATGCAGGAACAGTTTCAAACCCTGAATTTTTGGTAGAAGGAACTGCGGTGAGAGACTCTTTATCACCTGATCGTGTGGTAATTGGTGCAAATAGTCAACAAGATTTTGATATTGCAAGACAAATTTATCAAAGATTTTATGATGCACCAGGTGTGCAGTATATAGAAGTTAACCCTAAAGAAGCTGCCGCAGGTAAGCTGTTAGCAAATTTTTATCTCTATCATAAATTAGTGGCTTGTTATGATGTTATTGGTAGAACGTGTGAAGCGTTTGAAGATCTTAGTTTTGAAAATATAAGAAAAATTTTAACATCAGATGATAGAATTGGAAGCTGGGGATTTTATAATAGTCTTTATGCTGGTGGAAGTTGTTTAATTAAAGATGCAAGATCGCTTTCTCATCAATTACAAACTGCGGGTAAAGGAGCATCTCTTGTTGATGAAGTGTCAGCCGCAAATAAAAGACAATTAGAACTATTTTTATCACGTGCAAAAAATGAAGCTGACTTTGATTGGAAAGATAAAGTGGTTGGTTTAGTTGGTCTCTCATTTAAAAGAGATACTAATGATATTAGAAATGCAGCAAGTATAGAAGTTGCTAAATTTTTATCAGAAAAAGGAATTAAAAAATTACAATGTTTTGATCCTGTTGCAGGAGAGCACTTCCAAACATTATATCCTGCATCAGATAGCGTTGAGTACTCACCAAATGAACATGATGCTATGAAAGGTGCTGATGTAGTTATTATTTCTACTGATTGGCCACAATTTAGAGGGTTAGGTGATGTACTTTTATATGAAACAAAAAAACCAATTTTAATCATGGATGGAAGAAGAATGTTACAACATCGTTATAAAGATCTTCAAAAAGAAGGGTTTGATATTATTGGTGTAGGATCAACATTTCTAAAAGGAAAAAAATAACATGAATATTATAAATGATATACAAACAAAAAAAGTACCGATTTGTGTTGTTGGTCTAGGGTATGTTGGGTTGCCTCTTGCTATTTTATTAGCAAAATATTTTGATATTATCGGATTTGATATTGATCAAAAAAAAGTTGATTTATTAAAACAAGGTATAGATAAAACAAAAGAGGTGAGCAGTGTTGCACTTCTATCTACTACTATGTCTTTTACCACAGATGAAACAGAAATTAGTAAATCAAAATTTATTATCGTAGCTGTACCAACACCAGTTGATCAAGATAATAAACCAGATTTACGTATTTTAAGAGCTGCTACAACAACCGTAGCTAAAAATCTTAGTAAAGGTGCAATTGTTGTTTATGAATCAACTGTTTACCCTGGTGCAACAGAAGATGAATGCGTCCCAATTTTAGAACAATTATCAGGTAAAAAACTTGGAGTTGACTTTGCAATAGGATATTCTCCAGAACGTGTTAATCCAGGAGATAAAACACACACAATTGATAAAATTGTAAAAGTAGTTGCAGCCTCTGACGATGTTACACTTGATGTATTAGAAATGGTTTATAGCACTATTACTAATATTCATCGTGCTTCATCTATTAAAGTTGCTGAAGCTGCAAAAATAATCGAAAACACACAAAGAGATATAAACATTGCACTAATTAATGAGCTTACAGTGCTCTTTAGTAAAATGGATATAAGTGTTTATGAGGTATTAGAAGCGGCAGGAACAAAATGGAACTTTTTACCATTTAAACCTGGTTTAGTTGGTGGACATTGTATCGGTGTTGACCCGTATTACCTTACTTATAAGGCACAACAATTAGGACACAATCCTGAAGTGATTTTATCTGGAAGACATATTAATGATGGTATGGCTAAGTCATTTAGTGATATTATTGTTAATAAATATATTTCAACATATAATCAAAAGCCTAAAACAGCTACAATTTTTGGTATTACATTTAAAGAAAATGTTCCAGATATTAGAAATTCTAAAGTTGCTGACTTATATAAAGAATTAGAATTAGCAGGTATTAATTGCTCGGTTATTGACCCTATTGCTGATGTTGCTGATGTTAAAGATGAGTATGGTATAGCGCTTGATGATTTTAATAATTATCGTGTTAGTGATATTATGATTATTGCCGTAGCACATCAAGATTGTAAAAAAATTGATTTTGCAAAAATAGCAAAAAATAATACAATACTCTTTGATCTCAAAAATATTTTAAATAAAGAAGAAATGGAGTCACACGGAATAAAATACTTTACACTTTAATAAAAAAATTATGAATTACCTTATCACTGGAGGAGCTGGATTTATAGGAACAAACATTGCAAAACTTCTACTTAAAGAAGGGCATACTGTAAGATCAATTGATAATTACACAGGAGGGAAGATGGAAAGTAGAGTAACAGAAGGAGTAGAATATATAGAAGGTGATATCAGAAACATGGATGATCTTATGTCAGCTATGAAAGGAATTGATGGTGTATTTCATACTGCAGCAATTCCACGCATGCCTTACTCTGTAGAACACCCACAAGAAACAAATGAAAATAATGTTACTGGAACACTTAATGTACTTGTTGCAGCAAGAGATAGTGGTGTAAAAAGATTGGTATATAGTGCTTCATCAAGTGCTTATGGAAATCAAGATATTATGCCTCTTGTAGAAACAATGAAAACACGTCCTGAAAGTCCTTATGGATTACAAAAATATATTGGAGAAGAGTATTGTAGACTTTTTTCTTCATTATATAATTTTGAAACAGTAGCACTTCGTTATTTTAATGTGTATGGTCCGTATATGGATCCTAATGGAGGATATGCACTTGTTATTGGTAAATTTTTACGTCAAAAAAAAGATGGTGAACCAATGACAATTTGTGGTGATGGAGAATATTATCGTGATTATACTCATGTGCAAGATATTGCACGAGCAAATTACGCAGCAATGATTTCACAAAAAGAGGTAAGTGGTGAAATGATTAATATTGGAAATCATAGTCCTTACTCTGTAAATCAGTTAGTTGAAATTATTGGTGGAGATAGTATTAATGTAGCAGAAAGAGCAGGAGACCCAAGAAGAACTGATGCAAATATTAGTAAAGCAAAAGAATTGTTAGATTGGACACCTCAGATCAATCTTGTAGATGGTATAAATGAGCTTAAAAAGGAGTATAGCGTAGAGTAATGCTACTATAGGTTAAAATATACAATAAACAAAAAATAGACCTTGTTAGGTCTATTTTTTATCTCCCCATCATTCTAAAAACAACATTAATTGTTTTTAGAATGATTGATATATCAAGTAGTAATGATCTATTTTTAATATAGTATAAATCGTATTGTAATTTTTGGAGTGATTGCTCTAGGGTATCGGTGTAATGTTGTGTTACTGCTGCCCAACCAGTGAGCCCTGGTTTAACGATGTGTCTTAAGTTGTAGTAAGGCATTTGACTTTGTAGTTGATCAACTATTTCTGGGCGCTCTGGTCTTGGTCCTATTATTGTCAGATCTCCTTTTATTAGGTTAAGAACTTGAGGTAGCTCGTCGATGCGAGTTTGTCTTAAAATTTTACCAATTGGTGTGACACGTTTATCATTTTTTGTTGCAAATTGTGCACCATTTTTTTCTGATCCTCCATCTTTTGATATGGCATACATTGATCGTAACTTATATAAAAAGAAATGTGCACCATTTTTACCCACTCTTTTTTGTTTATAAAATATTGGTCCTTTTGATGTTGTTTTTATAAGTACCGCTATAAGAGGAAATAGAAGTAAAAATACCACACCAATGATAGCTCCTGAAATAATATCAATCATTCTTGATAAGTGTTCATGTGCTTGATTTTTGTTATTTTTTAAATGGTTTAAAAACCAGGCATCAGAAAAAGTAATGGGTGGAATTCTACCAGTGATAACTTCATAGAAGGTGGTAAGGTCAGCTATTTGAACATCCCAAAAAAGTAGCTCGTATAACTCTCTCATTGCGGCGGGTTCTTTTTGTAGTTCAGGAGAAATAACTACTAATTTTACATCATGTGCTTGTATAGCAGGTCTGATTTTGGTTAGTTCAGTATATTTTTGAATTTTTTTATCTACATCAATAGTAATAGATCTTGGTTCTATAATAGAAACTGTTTTGTAGCCTCTTCCTGGGTTACTTTTAATATTTTCTATGAGTTCTTTTGTTTCATTGTTAAATCCTACAAATAAGATGTTTTGAAGGAGTAATGATTTTTTAAATATTTTTTTTGTAAGTGATCGTAAAATAAAGATAAATTCGTGACCAATAATAGCGGTTAAAACTAAAATTGTTTTTGGTGAAATTGATATAAAATTATCAGTAACATAAAAGAAAATAACACCCACAATGGTATTTATTATAGCAACTTCGAAGATTCTTTTTTGTAATATAAATCCTGTTTGATTTTTGCTTAGATCATAAAGACCATTTATATAGTTAACAGTAATCCAAATTAAAAAGATAAAAGTAAATGAGGGTAACAATATAATTAATTGGTCTATTTCTATGTTAAAAAATTTTCTAATAAACATTGCTATAACTAAAGCAATGTTATATACAACAAAGTCACCACCTAGTGTGAGTAGCTGTTTAAGTCGATATGTGGCGTTTATAGTTTTATTCATAGTAAAAGTATTGTATACTATAATCATCATTTAACCAAAAACATGAAAAAAATTCAATACTATAAAAAAAAATCTGTTGTTTATACAGTAATAGCAGCTGCTATTATCTTTTTGTTTGCTCTACCTTTTATTGTTTCTGCAAGATCTATTCCTTGGATCTCTATTAATAATAATGAGTATTCTACAAAGGTAAGAAAAATTGATCTGCAATTATGGGCACCTGCAGGAGTTCAAAAAATGAAAATTTCTAATCTTAGTTCTTTGACTGATGCCAAATGGGAACCCTATGCAAGGACAAAACAATGGTATCTTGATTATGGAAGTGGAGAAAGAAATGTATATGTAAAATATTTAGATAAAGACAATAAAGAATCATCAGTGTATTCTGATACTGTATATTTAAATCCTGATACAAAGATGGATATTTCTATTGAAATTGAAGATGATCAAGATGATGTATTTAAAAGACAAGTTGATATTGAAGTGACGTATTCTCAAGGGGTAGAAGAAATTTCTTTTAGTAATACTAATGATTTTTCAGAAGCAATATGGATACCTGTTCATAATAAAGTAAAATGGATGCTGTCATTAGATGCAGGAGAAAAAACTGTATATATGAGAGCAAAAGATGCGCGTGGAAATGTATCTGTTGTAAGTGATGATGTAAATTATGTACAAATTGGTTCAGAGATAGAACCAGGAAGCATTGTCCGTTCTAAAAATAGTGGGTTATATTATTTTGGAAATGATGGAAAAATTCATCCTTATTTAAGTTTATCTGCTTATCACACTTGGTATAAAAATTTTGATAGAGTACTTGTAGTATCAAATAGTAGATTAGCTTCTTATCAAGTAAGTGATGCTATCTGTATGAAACCAGGGACTTGGTTAGTTAAAACTGTTGGTAGTGATGACATCTATGCGGTAGAACCAGGGTGTCGTTTGTGGACACTTCGATCAAAAGTAGAAGCAAATATGTTATATGGAGAAAACTGGAAAAAACGACTTCTTACTATATCTGCTACAGATATGATGATGTATACCGTAGTTGATAGGGGAGATAAAGATGAAAATGATACTAATAATGATATCGATAAAGATAACGACGGGCTTTCTACAACAGAAGAAGAAAAACTTAAAACAAGTGATAATAAAAGAGATACTGATGGAGATGGTGTTTCTGACTATGAAGAGGTGAGATTTTGGTTTACTGACCCTAAAGCAGTTGATACCGATGGTGATGGTTATGGAGATGGTGAAGAAATACAAAAAGGGTTTGTACCAAATGGTGTAGGAGAAATCATCGATGTGCCTGCTGGGTATGAGTATCCTATCGGGGCATTTGATGGAAATAATCTGTTTAGACTTTTACAAGATAGAAGTATATCTATTAGATCATTTGATTACAGTTATAATGAAGAAACACCGTATAAGTTTGTAAATAATAGAGTGATCGAATTATAATATGAAAAAACAAGTAATCATTTTAGCGCTTATTCTTTTGTTGCCTCAAGGTATTTTTGCAAAGTCAGCAAATGACCCATTTGCTGAGCAGTGGGCGTATAGAGAAATAGGTCTATATGATGCTTGGAATGTTACTACAGGATCAAAAAATGTGGTGGTTGCAATTATTGATAATGGATTTGATACCTTTCACCCTGATCTTATCGATAATGTTTGGAAAAATAAAAATGAAATTGCAAATAATAACATTGATGACGATAATAACGGATATGTTGATGATATTAATGGGTGGAATTTTGTACCAACTGATACTAATGGTGATGGAAGAATTTCGGCAAGAGAAACATTTGGAAATAACAATCCTCGACCACAAGTAGATAATTTATCAAGTGAGCAAATAAAAGAAGGAGTAATACATCATGCTACTATTATTGCGAGTCTTATTGGAGGTAAGAGTAATAATGGTCTAGGTGGCGCAGGAATTAACTGGAATGTTAGTTTGATGAATTTAAAAGTTGTGGGTAATGATGGAATAGGTACTATTGGTTATCTTGATGATGCTATTAGATATGCCGTAGATAACGGTGCTGATGTTATTAACATTAGTATGGTAGGAACTCAAAAGATTGATAATTTAGATGCTGCCGTTGATTATGCCTATAGCAAGGGAGTTCTTATTGTTGCTGCTGCAGGTAATAATAGATTTGATCTTAATACTTCAGAAATTTATCCTGCTTGCTCTGATGCTGGTCAACCATATGAAAAAATTATTGGTGTAAGTGCAATTGAACAAGGAAAACATTTTGCCTCTTTTAGTAATTTTGGTAAAAGATGTGTAGATATTACTGCACCTGGAGTTAGTATCGGAGGTGCGGCAAGGTATTCTCCAAAAAATGGATTAGATAAATTGTTTATTAGTGGCTATCAAGGAACATCTTTTTCTAGTCCACTTGTTGCTGGTGCTGCTGCACTTATTAAAAGTATACAACCAACCTGGGGTGCGCCAGAACTCATGCGTGCACTTTTTGACAATACACACATTACACCAGGGCAAGACCCAAGTATCTATGAAGATTTTTTTGGTGCTGGATTGTTACAAATAGATAAAGCGGTACAATATGCAAAAACTGGTATACGAGTACGCCAAAGTAATCAAACAGTTCAAGGAACAATTCCACAAGTAAAAAATACTGCACCAGAAGCATCAGATGCTGATATTTTTGGTCCAGGTTATATTGCTCCTGTAGCTACTACTGATGCTGTTTCTATCGATATTGAAACAGGAAATGTTATTTCTTATAAAGAAAATGGAATTGTACAGATAAAAAACATATTGGCTTTTAAGGGCGCTAGTGCTATTGAAAGTTTTATATTAGAAGGAAATAGAGCATATGTAGTTATTACAAAAAATGTAGGAAATGGTTCAAGCGTAAGCATTCTAAATAAAGAATATGTACCATTATATACATGGGAATCACCGTTTAATCATGATGTTGATATTGCGGTAGGTGATCTTATAGGAATGGACACCCCTGAAATTATACTTGCTCCTAAAACTGGTAGTTTAACTGGGTATATTGTATATAACATACAAGGAGATGAGTTATTTGAAAAAGTACTACCAACAAAACATAGTGGTGTATCGGTTCAGGTAGCACAACACACGGTATTTATGGCACATAGTGTTAATAATCAAGCTGTAGTGGTGAGTTATGATAAAACGGGTAAAGAGCTTGGTGTTATTACTTCTAGTTTTATTAGAAATGTGGGTGATGTGCGTATTGGTAACTTTGATGCTGATAGCGATCTAGAGGTGGTAATTGCTGCCGGAGAGGGCGAACAACCATGGTTAGGTGTTTATGAGCTTAGCGGTGATCTAAAGCGTCGTTTTTGGGGTATTAACCCTGATCATAGAGGTGGTATAGAAGTACTTGCTTATGATAAAAATAACGATGGGATTGATGATATCGTAGTAACTCCGCTTGGTGAGGTGTCATATATTAAAATGGTATCGACCAAGGTAAAATCACTAGGTCAGTGGAATTTTGCTCAAAAAATCAAAAGAATATTTACGGTTATACAGTAAACCTCTTGACGTGGTAATCAAATTGCGCTATAATTGTGCGGAGTTTCCCTTTCAAAAAAACTTTATAAAAGAATCAATATTTAAATAATTTATGTTTGCTGTTATATATACAGGTGGTAAACAATACCTTGTAAAAGAAGGTGATACACTTCGCGTTGAAAAACTTGAAGGTGAAAAAGGATCATCAATTGACTTTAACAAAGTATTACTTACTGCAAAAGAAGATGGAACTGATGTAACACTTGGAGCACCTTTTATCGAAGGCTCAAAAGTTACTGCATTAGTAGAAGAACAAGGACGTGCCAAAAAAATTCGTGTAGTAAAATACAAGAGAAAAATTCGTTATAAACGAGTATACGGTCACAGACAACATTTTACAACAATCAAAATTGCGGCTATCGCATAATATTAAAAAATCCCTTTGGGGATTTTTTTAATTAACAATTAACAACTAGCAATTAACAATTTCAGCCAGAGGCTGACGTAGTGTAGATTGACCGCTATTTATTAGCAATGGAACTTCTTAAACTACCATATACATATTATTGTCACTTTTTTCAAGAAAAAGTAACCAAAAAACCGCGGGGTAAAAAATACGCCTCAGCCAGAGGCTGATCAGCCTTTGGCTGAAGGCTAATATGATGCGTATATATTGAGTATGCTTGGATTTTACCCCACACCCCATTCATGGTTCGTAATAAACATTAGTGTTTAACAAAGGAAACATTTATTTCTAATTGGCACTAGGCAAATATTTCTTCAGCAATAGAGCAACAAAAAAAAATCCATAAAGGATTTTTTTTGTTTAATATCAGTAAATCAGTAAAATACCCATTAAAGCATTCGTAAGTGAAACGTTCGCATCATTCGCATATTCGTAACTTCAGTAAACTATGAAAATTAACTAATAATTTTCAATAGTTTTTCAACAAGATCTCTATTTGCTGCAGTAATAATAGGAATGTGTTCGTCTTGCCCAAAGGTTAGATATGGTTTATCTCCTATGTCATTTCCTTGTAGGTCTACCATTACACCTCCTGCTTCTTTGATGAGTCCGTAGGCTACTGCTATTTCTAGGTTTCCTTTACGGGTACACTCTAGTGCAAAAGCTCCTTTGTCTGATGCTACTGCAGTGTAATAGTGTGCTGAGGCTTTTAGATATTTTGGTGAGAATTGTTGTAATTTATCACTAAATGTTGTTCTGTTGATTTCAAAATATTCATCAATAAAGATTTCAATCTCTGGAGTAATATCAGAGTAAAGTGATGTATAAATAGAAGAAAATTTTGTACCATCATACATAATTGCTCCACCTTTTTTTGATGCAATGTACATATTACCGGTTGTCTGATCGACCACACCACAGGCAATATAGTCATTGTATGTTGGTTCTAGCCCCTCAAAAATGGCAAACATTGTTCCATATTTTACGTCGGTTGCTCCTTCTTTATATACACTTGAGCCATCTAAACCATCAAGGATTCCAAGATATTCTGGTGTATTTGTAAGATCTGTTGTTCCATGTTCTTCTGAAATAACACGAATAGAAACATCATGTTTTCTTAAACTTGTTAGTACTGACTTTTCTGCTGAAACATCGAGTTGTACGGGTTTATCTCCATATTGATTAACTGATGGTTCACCATCAATTTCTACTAATTTTTTTCCATTTTCTCCTAGAGAAATGTTTACATCGTAGGCTGCTTTTAGTGCATGTATAATTACATTTCTTAGGCGTCTTGTTGTTTTTTTATCCATAGGGAGAATTAGTAATTAATAACTAGTGACTAGTAATTAGTAAGTTAATACTCGTTATTACTAATGAAGGTTGTTTGATAGGGGATTGTAGCAGGTTTTTGTGGGTAAGTCAATGGAAAAGAGGGTTTAGGAGGTTTGGAGAGTTTTGAGGGTTAGGAGTGCTTGACAAAACAATAAATATGTGCTATATTAAGTAGTTCAAATTTAGAATGTTTCTGATAAGAACAGCTCTTTCATAACAAAGGATAATACAAATGGCACAGCCAACCGTGTATATACATTTTCACACGTATGAGAATTCAAACCCTCTGGCAGAAGTTTTTAGCAGCTTCGCGACGGATGCAGGTGGTCTGCTTGTCAGCCATCTCGTCGACGAGGAAGATGTTGAGACAAATATCGCCTTGGTCAACACTGTCCAGGCGGCTCTTCACGTCATTCAGGAAACTGAAGACACACGCGTGTTCTTCAGCTACTTTGAAGAAACCGAGAGGGTTGTTGCGATTGCGTTCGCCGCACGCTTCCCTGATCGAATGACCGCTGGACCTCTCTTTGAGAGGAACGGTGAAGAGAACCTGATTCTAACTTTCAAACGTACCATCGAAGAGATGGCAAAGGAGAATAAGTAAATGAAAATTCTAATCGTGGACGACAGTCCAAAACATCGGCGTGCTGGCAAAAAGCAACTCGAGGCGCTTGGTCACGAGGTCATCACGGTGAGTGCCTATGGCAAAGCGAGAGAGCTTGTTGAAGAAGGTGGCTTCGATGTCGCCCTACTCGATCTGCTCATGCTCGCCGAGCCTACCACTCTAGGGACGGATGCGCGTGTCGAACATGTCGGACGGGAGATTGCTATCGGCTTTCCACTCTTGCTTTCACTAGCAGGGCGGGTTAGTCAGATCGCAGTCGCCACTGATATGAACCACCACAACCACCCAATGTCTGCTGCAGTTGACTGGTTTTATGGAGAACCAAAACTGCAGGTTAACAACTCTACTGTCTTCATTATGCATGCCCCCATGAATGATGACAAAACCAAAAACTGGGGCAAAGTGCTGGAGCTACTGCTCGATAACGAGTAACAGCTATCAGCTGCGTATGATCGATTCGCATAAAATATCGATCACCACCGGCACAAGCGAAAAATTTTTCGCTTGTGCCTCTTACCAAAGTTTTTGATTAATCGATGATTTTGGTAAGAAAGATTGTTTAACAATTAAAAAAAGGTATGATGATTTGGAGCTTAGGGTCTAGATTGTCGCGGAGTTCAGTCGTTGCTGAACTCCGCCCTTTTTTTTTATTTAAAAATTCTACCCTTCAAAAATAAACTCCTCCAAAACAGCCAAAGTTGCTGGCCATACATTAAGATCTTGTATTTCTTTTTGTGTAAAATAATTTACATCGAGTAGTTCTTCTTGATTCATTACAAATGTTTGATCACTTACTTCACATAAATACCAAGAGGTTTTTTGATCTTTAACATCTGCTAGTGTGTCTGTTAGTTTTGAGGCTTTGATAACCTCCATCTGAAGCTCTTCGTTAATCTCTCTCTTTAGTGCTTCAACTTCTGATTCACCAGCTTCTATGTGACCACCTGGTGGGTAGTAGTAACCAGAGTATTGCCCATGATCTTTTTTAGAACTCACCAGTAGATAAGAAAGGGGATTTTGTTTTTTTATTATTGCTATTACTACGTGTTTCATAGGGGAGGGGTTAGAGGGGGAGAGGGTTTTGCTTAATGAGTGATCTACAGCACTTTGAACAATTATTTCAATTGTATCAAATAATTTTATATCTGTATCGAGTATACACCATTGACATTATCAGTAAATTATAGTACGTTTTTGTATAGGTAACACAAAAACAAGTCACAGGAGGTCACCATGAGCCGCAAGTTAAAGTTTGGAGAGACTCCATTTGATAACCTTAGTCATGATGAAATGGTGGCTGTAGTATTTAAGTTGTATAATGCTCTCGCAATGGCCTATGGTGTCATTGGTGGAGTAAAAAAAATTGTAGCTTTTGATATAGGGCATGATCACTACTGGCATAGTAAAGATGGGGGTGGCTATATCGCACTTTCTAAGGCAGAAGAGATTTTTAATGATCAGACTTTGTTAAAAAAACCCACTCCTGAAGAAATGAAAATAAAAGCATTCAAGTTGTATGCTGCTCTTACTTCAGCGCATGGTGTTATGGGTGTATTGTCTCAGTTGGCTACTATGCGCTTAAGGGATGTATCATATTGGCATGAAGAGGGAAGGGTTGGGTATACCGTATTAACTAAGACAAAAAATCTTCTAGAAGAAATTAATGGAGATTTAGATGCATTTGATATCTACCATTGTTTTTTTAAGTATGCAACACCTATTTTGCTAGATTGTGATACTGTTCTTGGTACTGATGGTAAGTGGTGGTATTGTAAATCCTGCCATTCAATCATCCATCCAAATGATGTAGAAGAAAATCATCACAGGAAACCCTGTAATGGAAAAGTTCGTCTTTTGACAATTGAAGATATTGTTACATTTGAAAAAAGAAAGAATGAGCGTGTTTTATAGAGTAAATCATCAGGTTTCACATATGTGAGTCTGGTGATATTTTTTTTGTTTTAGAATTTAAACCCTACAAATATAATTTCTTTATCAGTTCAAAAATCTCCTCACCACCAGTTTGAATCTCTTCATCTTTAATTGATTTTAAGTCTACCCAGTGTGGTTTTTCTGATTCATCTTGTTGATCAACGAGATGATCGGCTAATAATTTAGTTGTTTTTGCTTTACAAAGATAAAAAAAAGAGAAGTTTTGGAAGGCTTCATCACCTGGTTCGTAATAAAAAAATATTTCATTAAATAAAAGAAACTTTTCAACTTCTATTTCAATTCCTGTTTCTTCTCTAACTTCACGTTTTATTGCATCTTCTACCTTTTCTCCTAAATCTATTCCTCCTCCTGGTAACCAATATTTACCAGTACTTTTTGTGTTGCACAATAGTATTTTGCCATCATTAACAATGACAGCATAACCGGCAGGTCTAAAAATTAGTTTATCTTTTGGTATCATTTTTTTATCACCGTGTAGGGTTGTGCATTCTATTAACATAGGGGAGAGGGGTTAAAGTGTTTTTAAGGTTTAAAAGTTTTGGTGAGTGATAATAATTTACCCTTCAAACATAATAAATGCAATATCACTCAACGCTTCAATCTTATGATATGTTTTAGCAGGAAACTCAATTTTTGCAGGTGCTTTAACTGTTGTGGTCTTGTCTTTGAGTGTTATATTTGCAGAGCCTGAAATAAGATAAATGATTTCTTTAACATTAATGTCATTATCTCCTGATGTTGTTCCTTTGTATCGGTAGAGTATTTTAAAGTTGTCGGCTTGGTAGTTTTTTCCTTTTGGGGTTTGGGTGGTTAGGGTTGGTGTAGGAGGGGAGGTTATGTTTGTTTTCTAATTTTTTCATCCATTGTTTTTCCATCTTTATTTTTCCATTCTATCCATCCATTGGCTCTTCTTGCTAGAATTACTGCTGCTGAAGCACTAGGAGAATTAAAAGAATAATCTTCAGTAAAAATTAAAATTGACCCCTCTTGTTTTAATATACCTTTTTCAATTAAATTATTACGCATATTAGTAACCCATGTTCCTGCAGTTTTTGTTTCTTTAAGATTTGCTTTAGAACCTTTAAAAACAAGAAAACCATCTTCTGTGTATTCTCCTGTTGCATGAGCTTCTTTTCCCTTGCAGATAAATGTCTTTGATTGATCTTTCTTTGATTCTTCAAAAATCGGAAATCCAAGAGTTGCTATAAGAAGTTTTAAATCATCAAAAAAACTCATTACAAAATCTTGATCTTGTTCTGTTAAACTAGACTGAGTTGGATTTGTATTGTTTTCTAGTTGACATTTATTAACTTTTTTTGCTTGAGTACATGAATGATTTTCCAAATATTTAATGTGTGCTTTGTTTATGTTTTGCTTTTCTGAAACAAAACAAATTACTGAATTCCAAAAATCTTTTGAATTATTATGTTGTTTTATTCTTGTTAGCAATACTTCAGCTTCTCCTATATAAATGCTTGGTTTTCCAATTTCATTTGGTTCGCCAATCAAAAAATAAATTCCAGGTTCTTGTAATTCTTTTCTTTTATTAGCCTCAGCTAATTTATTTCTAGGAATAAATATAGCTTTAACAATACCATCTTGTGTATTACAAACTTTAATTCCTCTAGGATTAGAATCAGGGATATAGATTGAAATAGTTCTTCCTCTCATATAATTGTATTTAATTAATAGAATGGTGTTGTTGTTCCTTTGTATCGGTAGAGTATTTTAAAGTTATTTGCCAGATTTTTTCTTTTTTCTTTTTGTTTTAGATGAAAATTCTTGTTGTAATTCTTTACTAAAAAATTCTAAATGTATCTCACCTCTGGTTTTTCTATCTGTCCAGTATTCTCCTGATAATTTTCTTTTTGGACTTTCAATAATTTTTAATAAAGTTGCTCCATTATGTATTTCACTTCTATTTCTGAATGTTGTTTTTGGTGTATTTGTATAAGTATAAGATAATTGTAAATTATTATGTATGAGTTGTATATCTGCTGATAGACTATAACTACTTGATTCTTTAGTTAATATAAAGCACTCAATTTTGTTGAAATTTTGTTTTATAATGAGAAACATTGGAATTTCATCAATACCTTGATTAGTTTTTAGATTACCTTTCCATGTACCTTGAAGATTTGGAATTTTAATTAGCCAACCTTTCCAAATATTCCATTTCCAAAACCAGTTTGTAAAAATAAATCCACCCAAAGCATATGTACTTATTGCTTTAGGAAGTTGATAAATTATATTTAATAGGTCTATATTTTTTTGGTCATTAAAAATAAAACTAAAAATTATTAAAATTATAAAAAAGAGTGGAAGTTTTATATATAACTGAATTTTATTATTTATTTTTTCCATATTTTATTCAAAATTATTATATTCCCAAACTTGTTTAATAAATATTTTAACATCATGAATAGACCATTTTCTTTCAGCGTGAAATAATTTTAATATATTACTAACTTCATTCCAATCTTCTGAAGAATTATTATATATATTAATTAGAACATTTTTTAATATATCTGATAAATTATCACTTTCATTAAAAATATGATCCTCAACATTCCATACGAGACTTTCAATTAAAAATGATGTTATCGAATCTGAAACCATGATTTTATCATCTTTCATCTTACCTTTTATTTTTTTTAAAATCCTTACTATTTTCTTATACTTTTTCCCAGTATTATTATTCTTTTCTTTTCCATTTTCTGTGTGTTGTTCTGGAAAATTTATAACTAGAACATTACTATCAGAATAAAAGGCTATACCTTCATGATAACTTTTGTTTGGTTGATAAAGCCTATATCGCCATACGGGAACCACATCAATATCAACTCTATTTAAATTTTCCTTGACCCTAGTACACTTATCTTTTGAATTATCTACTTCATGATTTTCAAAGAAATTATAAATAGCATTAACAATAGAATCTTTATATGAATTAAAATTTTTTTGGCTATCAATAATATCAAAATGTTCTTTAGAATATCCTGTTGGTAACTCATAGAAAAAAACGTCTTCTTGCACTAAAGATAAGTCAACATCTGCTTGTAATTTTACGTTAGTGTTATTGTGTGATGACCCTTTATCAATAATTTTTATTTTTGAGTCCTCAAGAGGTGTGTGTGTTTGAAGTGCTGATATTACAGCATTACGAGAATTTTTCATCCTAGTATCTTCAGCTTTACTTGCTGGTTTTGCCCAGTTTTTTATTTCATCTTCTGTAAATTTCATAATTATTGATAATATTTTTTTATGTAATACAGGAGTAACTAAGTATTGTTAGTTATGTGCAATTAACTTATTCTAATCAACTTCTATATTTTTTGTGAATATTCCTTTTTTTGTTTTTTAGATAAAAATTTGCTAGTAACGAAATATACGATAAACCCACTAACAATACCACCTCCTATTCCTGTAATCCAAGAATTGTTGAAAATATCTATCATAACTTTATTAACATTCTACTATAAGACTTATTGATAAACATCCAACCTCCCCCCTAAACAACAGTCCGATTCCTCAACGCACTCCCAAGCGTAATCTCATCAGCATACTGCAGATCACTCCCCATAGGAAGCCCACGAGCAAGCCGAGTAAGCTTAAGTGCAGTGTGATGTTTTTTTATATATTTTTCTATATACATGGCAGTCGTTTCTCCTTCTAGAGTAGGGTCGAGTGCTAAGATTATTTCTTTTATTTGTGGTTCTTTTTGTAATCTTATAAAAAGTTCTTTTATTTTAATATGGGTAGAAACGCGTTGTTCAAAATTTGGTCTGATTAGTCCGCGTAAAATGTGATAACGTCCGTTAAATGTATCGGTCTTTTTTATGGCACGCATATCTTGAGGCTCTTGAACTATACACAAAATAGACTGATCTTTTTTATCATCAGCACAAAGCGCACAAGGAGAAGTATCAGAAAAGTCCCAACACTGCTCACAACTTTTAATTTGTTCTATTAAATTTTTGAGTGCTAAGGTGAGCTCAGCAACATCTTTTTTACCTGATTTTAATAAATAAAAAACAAAACGCTCCGCAGTCCGTTGACCAACAGAAGGAAGACGAGAGAAGGCTCGTATAAGTTTTTGTATTGGATCAGGGTACATAAGAGAGGGATTAACGATTAGCGATTAACGACTAGCGAGAGGGGGAGAGAGAGGTTTTTAATGTTAAATTACAAATTTCTAATTACTAATTAAGGAATATTTTTACTTATAAAAAACAACTCGATAATTAGTTATTAGAAATTCGAAATTAGAAATTTAACATTCTATTTTTTTCTTAAAAAAATAGAGGACAAAGTCCTCTATATCTTAGCTTAGTCCTGGAATGTTTGGAAGACCTCCCATTTCTTTCATCTTTAAAGCCATTGTTCTTTGAATCTTTTTAAGTGCTTCTCCGTGAAGTTCTTTGATGGTGTTTTCTAATTTTGTTTTGTTTTTAGGATCAAGCATTGATTCGTCAATATTAAGTTCTTTAAGTGCTAGGTTTCCATCGATACTTAGACTTACTCCATTTTTTGATTCATCCATCACTACACCAGATAATTCTGATTGTAATTGTTTTGCTTGTTTATGAAGATCTTTGAATTGTTTTAGTTTGTTGAACATATTGGGTTATTTATTTTTTAATTAACAATTAGCCATTAGCAATTAACAATAAAGTAAAAAGAAATAACATTTGGTATTAACAGCTTTGTTAATTGATATTTGCTAATTGTTAATTGATTTTTGCCAAAGGCTAAAATTTAGGCATTGTATTTACTGGTGCTGGGGTTACTGCGTTGCCTGCAGGAGGTGCTTGCATTCCTTGTGATTCGTCTAGGTCTCTAAAACAAGCAGAATCACTATCAAAAAATACTTTTACCACACCTGTAGGTCCGTTTCTATGTTTCGCAATATGAATTTCACCAACGTGTTTTTCATCTGGAGGAACGTCTTCTGGTCGATAATTTCTATCAGCCGACTTTCTATAGATAAACATAACAATATCAGCATCTTGCTCAATACTACCAGACTCACGCAAATGAGAAAGTCTAGGAATAGAGGGCTTAATACTTTCTACCGTACGAGAAAGCTGTGATAATGCAAGTACAGGAACGTCAAACTCTCTGGCGATTCCTTTAAGATGCCTTGAAATAACCGCAACTTCTTGCACACGATTAGTGGCATTATCTCTATTGTGAGATTCCATCAATTGTAAGTAGTCGATGATAATCAAACCAATATCGTTTTCTGCTTTCAGCCTTCTAATTTTAGAACGAATTTGCATAACGGTCAACCCCGGAGTGTCATCAATAAACACACTGGTTTCAGATAGCTCACCCATGGCTTCACCAATGCGTTGAAAGTCGTTACTATTTGGGTTATCAGAAAGATTACCGGTACGCAGCTTCCAAAGGTTAACTCCTGATTGTGCACAAAGCATACGATCAACTAATTGTTCTTTACTCATCTCTAGCGAAAAGAGGGCTACGGCTTTTTTAGACTTTAGTGCTGCTGCACGACCAAAATCAAGAGCAAGAGATGTTTTACCAACAGATGGACGAGCTCCTAAGATAATTAAATCTGATCGTTGAAATCCTGATAATAGATTATCAAGACCTTTAAACCCAGTATGTACTCCACGAAGCTTTCCTTTTTCTCTATGTAATTCATCAATTCTTTCGAAGGCACCATCAAGCACACTCGTAATAGGAATGAAGTTTTTTGTAATGTGTCGTTCTCCTATGGTGTATACTTTTTCTTGTGCATCGTTGATGAGCGTTTCTATATCATCATGAGACTCATCAAGTGCCATTGCGGTGATTTCTTGGCTGGTTTTTAGAAGTTTTCTTAAGAGTGCCTTTCTTTGTACAATCTTAAGATATTGGTTAATATGTATAGTAGTAGGAACTTCATTAGTAAGTCTTACTAAATAACTTTTTCCTCCTATTTGGGTTAATTTTGATTTTTCTTCTAGTCGGTTACTTACGGTTAAAACATCAATGGGTTCGTTTTTATTATACAGTTCTATCATGATTTTATAAATGTCTCCATTTGCTTTTTTATAAAAATCATCTTCACTTAATTGATCAGCAATTCGCGGTATTGCGTCACGATCCATTAAGATAGCACCAAGCAGAGACATTTCTGCCTCGAGGTTATGTGGGGGAACTTTTTGTATAAATTCAGTAGTCATAATGTAGTCGGTTCTGCTATAGTACAGAAGAATCAGTTGACGAGCAATGTGTATGTATTGTATAAGTTGTGTGGAAGGTGGGGATAGAAAGGGATATTAACTAGTAATTAGTGATTAGTAACTAGTAAAGCTGGCAGTACTCTTTAGTTAAAAAAGAAGAAATAAATTGCTAAATTGCCCCCGCCCTGGCGGGGTTAAATTGCCAAACAGTTAAACTGCTGAAGATACACTTGTGCATTCATCTACTTTAGATAATTTATTGATTCAATATTTCAATAACTCACGAACGTTTCACTATTCGTAGATTCGCATCATTCGCATATTCGTAAATTCTCTACATCAATAATCATTGCTAATCGCTAGTTACTAAATCATCTCAGATGAAAATCGCCATCATCAACAACATCTACGCCCCATACGATAGAGGTGGGGCAGAGCAAGTGGTAAAAAAAACCATTGAAGAACTGGTAAAAAAAGGGCATCAGGTTGTTTTGATTACGGGTACACCAGAGAGTGAAGAGTGTGTACAACAAGATGCAAATCTTACTATTTATAGAATAAAACCAAAAAACATATTTTTTTATACTTCGGCTCATAAGTTTAACCCGCTCGTACGATTGGTTTGGCATGGGTTAAATATGGTAAATATCTTTGCCGTAAAAAAAATTAAAACTATTTTAAAAAAGGAACAGCCAGACGTTGTACATACTCATAATCTAATGGGGTTGAGCTTTCTTATACCACGATTAATTAGATTTATGAAATTTTATCATGTGCATACAATACATGATGTACAACTAGTCGAACCAAGTGGCATGATATTAAAACAAAAAGAACACTCATGGCGATATAACGGGTTACCGACTAAGATCTATACCTGGTGTACTAAGACATTGTTTGGGTCACCTGATGTGGTAATTTCACCGTCACAATTTTTAAGTCACTTTTATGTATCTCGTGGTTTTTTTGCTCACTCAACCTGTGTTGTGGTGAGAAATCCGATTCCATTTTCACATAATGTTTCAATTCTACAAAAAACAGATAAACAAGTAATATCTCTTTTATGTGTTGGTCAGATAGAAAAGCACAAAGGGGTAGAAACAGTGGTACGAGCAATTATGGGGTCAGAGAGAACTGATATTAAATTGGCGATTCTTGGTTCTGGTTCAGAGCTAGAACGGTTGTCAGTATTAGCTAAAGATGACCGTCGCATTACCTTTGTTGGTAGAGCTACAAGAGAGGTAGTAGCATCATATTTCTCACAATCAGATTTAACAGTGGTGCCATCGTTATGTTACGAAAATTCTCCTACTGTTATCTTTGAAAGTTTCTTTTTTGGTGTACCAGTGTTAGCCAGTAAAATGGAGGGAATTGCTGAACTGATCGAAGAAGGAAAAAATGGTATTACATTTGAAGCTGGTAATGTAGAAGCATTACAAAAACAAATAGCAACACTGAGTCATGAGCAACTAAAACAAATGAGTGGTAATGCAAAAGAGGTGATTATTGATATGAAGCGGTTTGCGTATATTGATCAGTTGATTGATA
>FLOH01000943.1_pt1 | contig 50172 bp, 61 predicted proteins | sample 756751 | NCBI WGS metagenome assembly FLOH01 (sample SAMEA4026879, study PRJEB14308) | marine metagenome | biome: coastal water; material: water | depth 74 m | reverse complement strand
TACGCTTGCATAAGAATACAGTCTTTTATTGTCAGGTAATAAAAAATATTCATCCACTCTTCCATCAATTCTTTTAATCTTCAAACCTTCTTTACCGCACTTACACTTTTCTCTTACAAGCTCCACTTTATCACCAATCTTGTACCTTATAAAAACTGTACTTGTTGAATCTAGCCTTGTAACGATTAATTCATTATTCTTATTTGTTTCAAGCTCGAATAGATCTTCAAAAACATGCAGTCCATCTTGATACTTACATTCAACTGCCATTGTTTGGAATTCCATACTTCCATACAGATTATACATGGTTGTATTAAATACATTTTCACAGTTTTTCTTTTGATTCTTCATCAATCTCTCACCAACAGAAATAATCCCTCTTGGTTTAAAATCTAGATTTAAATTGTTCATTCGCATCACTTCAGATATATAACTCATATGTGACGGAAACACAAACATAAATTCAGGAGCAAACTTATTTATTTGGGTCATTAATTTCTTCACAGTTTTTGTATCTAAAGTTTTAAAGAACAAAATCTTTACATTAAACAATTTTAAAATCTTCTCTAGCCTTCCTTGATCATAATTATAGTGATTAATGTACAAAAAAAGAATCCTATCTCCTAGATTATATCCGACTTCTTTAATCCCTTTCAGTACATGCATTATCTCCCTAAGAGTATCCTCTCTATTCTTAATCAATGTTAGGGGTGCCCCCGTTGTTCCTCCAGTATAACTAGTAAATAAAAAATCATCTTTCAAAAAGCGTCTAATAACTTTATTTATTTTTGCACTGTGTAATCCTAAATCTAGTTCTTTAAGATTATTTCTGTAATAATCAGCTAAAACATTTTCTCCCTGCCTTTTAAAATCTTGTCTATCCACAACTGCAAAATCATCTAAAGAAAAATTCTTCTTACCTTTAAGATAGGAATATTTATTTCTATAATACTCACAATTTGAGATTGCAAAACTAGCCAATCTATTAATCTTGTCCTGTCTATTAAAAGTAGAATTTACAACAATCTCATTATAATACTTCTTGGCTCCAATTAATGACATTACTATCTTTATAAAGCCTGCCCTAAATAATTTCATATATTTATAAATAATACACTTTAAACTATAATTAAATACATTTCCATAAAATTATAATCTACTACTCAATTGCATAAAATAACTAATAGCTAGTATGAATGTAATATCTCCTAATATCAATGGGATTAATATTTTCCTAAATGAAAACTTACTAAGACCTAATAAAACTACCATCACATCATTAGGAGATGGTGATGCAAAGTATAAATACATTATGACAAATGCTGCCCAGTCGGGTAATTTATTAATATACCCAGCCGTTTTAACAACAAACTTACTTTCAGCAAAAACATATCGTCCACTCATGCCAATATAGTAATATAGCGTATCACCAATAAAAAGCCCCGTACCACCAATAAGTGCAAGCTTAATAGGATCAAGTCCTCCCAGTGTTAATGTCAGAATAGTTGTTACATAGGCCATGGAAGTAATAGTAGAACTTCCACCAAATAGCGTTATTAGAAACGCTAACATATACCCATTAGTTACCCCTATAACCTCAACAAGATTCTCAGCACCAAAACTATAAATAAAGTAACTCCAAGCCAATACAACAGCTACTATAAATATTAGATATATACTTCTTTTTTTCATAAGTTAATTCTAACATAACAATTACAAACAAAAAAGCGCCGTTTCCTATTTTACAGGGCGTACGCTTTTAATCTACTTATGAAATTAATTAATCTACACAAGTACCAAAAATAGCAGCTGTCAGAGCTGGATCATCCTTAAAAGGAAATTTATCTCCATTTCCTCCATACCATTTGAAATGATCACTGCAAACATCTACCTCTAAGATATAACCATGACAATTTACTAAAATCCTTCCGGTAGCTTTTCTTTCGCAGTCTTTACAGGAACAATCCGTAAAACCAATCATAAGAGGATAGTCCAACTGATTATACTCATGCCATTTACCAACACCAAATATATCATTGAACATCTCTTCTTGAGACTTGATAATTTCTTCAGTGTTAGCAGTAGCATGCCATTCATGCTCTTGCTTATACGGAAAGCCGTCACAATTTCTTCCATGCCATTCAAAATGATCCTCACATACATCAACATCTGAAACTGATCCATAACAATTGACCATTATTCTAGCAACTGCTTTCTTTGCACAGTCCTGATGCATACAATCTGTCTGACCAATAATAAGTGAATGCTCTAATGGAAAATAATAATTAACCATATTACCAAACAAAATCTTAAGTCTTAATTCTAAACTTATATTTTGCTGGCCCGACGCATCTACTTTTTCAAGGTCATCTTCTTCGAATCTGACAATACTGCCAAAATCTGGATGCATGAATAGATCAGTATAATACTCCGGGAAAATAACACCAACTGGTCCATCCTCATGATTGTCATTAGTGATTTCTACCACTCTCCCCTGCTTCCCTGTAAACTTTCCTTCTGGATAGGTAATAAGTACTATATTACCAACAGCTATTTTCACATCTGACATAATATATCTCCTTATTTATATTTAATGAACATTAATAGACTAGTTTTACCAAAATAAGTACTACTAGTCAATGCTAAATAAAAAAAACACTCTACATTAGAGTGTTTCTTAAATATATAATATTATTACCAGCGTCCTCTTCCAGATCTACCTCTTCCTCTACCACCTGATGCTTGTTTTCTATTCTTACTTCTAACTCTACCGCCACCAGATCTACCTCTTCCGCCTCCTCTATATGAAGATGTATCCTTTCTAGTAGTTGCTTTAATATCTATACTTGCACCTTTAAAATTAGATCCAGCTAAAAACTTTAATATCTTATCTGCATAATTACTATCAACAGAAAATATTGAATGATCATGTAAGAGACTAATTCTTCCTATTTCTACACCCTTTAAATTCTTATTTGAGTTTATTAAGCCAAACAGTTCTTTAATATTGAAACCATCTCTTCTGCCCAGTGAAATCATAAGTCTTACCATATTACCATTATCACCTCTTGAAGTAGTATTTCTTACATCTGCATTAATATCTCTTCCAGATTTATGTTCTGTAATTAAATCTGCAAACTTATGAGTTATGAATAACTTTATTAAGTCATCCTTATTTATCTTATTTAATCTTTTAATAACTTCTGCAAAAAATTTCTCATCAACATCACCTGAAACATCTGTTCCTTCAATCTCTTCTAAATAATTATTTATCTGCTTCATATGTATCTCATCTAATGTTGGCACCATCTTATACTCAATTTTCTTATTAAGTAATCTTTCAAGGCCTTTAATTCTACCAACTTCTCTAGGACTTACAATAGATATTGCAATACCACTTTTACTAGCGCGACCAGTTCTACCACTTCTATGTGTGTAGCTATTCATCTGATCTGGTAAATTATAATTAATTACATGAGTTAAATTAGTAATATCTATACCTCTAGCGGCTACATCAGTAGCAACCAGTAGTCCTGACTTTTTCTTTTTAAACCCGTCCATTATCTTTGAGCGAATATTCTGTGAAATATCTCCATGTAAAGCTTCTGTATCATAACCAGCTCTTTTTAACTTTTCAGCTACATCTTGTGTTTCAATTCTTGTTCTACAAAATAGTAATCCATATATTCCTGGTATATTATCTAAAATTCTTTTAAGTGCTTCAAATCTATCTCTTGCTCCTACAACATAATATTCATGTGTAACATTGTCTGCACCAATATTATTCTCACCAATACTAATTTCCTCAGCTTTACTCATATAATTCTTAGCAATAGAGTAAACGCTTCTTGAAATAGTTGCTGAAAATAATAATGTTTGTCTGCCCTTTGGTGTTTGTTCTAATATTGCATCTAAATCATCCTTAAATCCCATATCAAGCATCTCATCTGCTTCATCAAGTACTAGCCATTCAATAGTTTGAAGTTTTAATATATTTCTACGAATAAGATCATGAACTCTACCTGGAGTACCTACTACAATATGTGTTCCTCTTCTTAATGCCTTGATTTGTATATCTATTCGCTCGCCACCATATACTGGAGTAATATCTACATGCTTAGAATGTTTAGCAAATTTCTTCATATCCTGAGATATCTGTATACAAAGCTCTCTAGTTGGGCATAAAATTATTGCTTGAAGATCTCCTCTTGAGTCAATCTGATTAAGTATTGGAATACCAAAAGCTCCTGTCTTACCAGTGCCAGTTTGTGCTAGGGCAATTAAGTCCTTCTTATGTTTTAAAATGAATGGGATACACTTTGCCTGAACCGCTGAAGGTTCTACAAATTCCAATTCAGTTAGACTAGCCATAATATCTGGCTTTAAGCCCATTTCTTTAAATTCTGTCATGTGTTTTTGTCTATCTATTTCTTAAGCACGGTATAGAATAATATATTTTTTAAAGTTTGTCAAGAGTATTTATAGCAATATATAAAAAATATGAACAAAACCCTTGACTTTCTCCTAAATACGTAGTATAAATAGTTGTACAACTTTAATGTATTGAAAGCTAATTACCGCTTTTTACAGGCGGTTTTAAATTTATGGAAATAAGAAACATTGCAATTATCGCTCACGTTGATCATGGTAAGACAGCCCTAACAGATGCTCTTATGCAACAAACAGGTATGTCTGAATCAAGTGTCAGTATGGATAGCGATACCCTTGAACAAGAAAGAGGTATTACAATTTACTCAAAGAATACTTCAATCTATTACAAGGATACAAAGATAAATATAGTAGACACTCCAGGTCATGCAGATTTTGGATCTGAAGTTGAACGAGTACTTCGTTCAATAGATTCAGTATTACTTGTTGTTGACGCGCAAGAAGGTCCAATGCCTCAAACTAAGTTTGTCTTAAAGAAATCTTTAGAACTAGGGCTTAAGCCTATTGTTGTAATAAACAAAATAGATAAAGATGCAGCTAGACCAGATATTGTTCAAGAACTTGTCTATGAATTATTTTTAGATTTGGGAGCAACTGATGAGCAATTAGATTTTACAACTATTTATGCAATCGCTAGAGAAGGTATTGCCAAAATGAATTTAGATGATAATTCTAAAGACTTAACTCCCCTTCTAGATTTAATACTTGAAAAGGTTAGAATTGCATCCACAGAAGATGCAGAGAATAAACCACTTAAAATACAACCTTTTAATTTAGCTTATGATAATTTCTTAGGAAGACTTGCCATCGGTAGAATATATGAAGGAGCTATACAAGAAAATGCTAAGGTTTTAATTAAAAATGTAGATGGAACAGAAAGATCTGGTAAGCTTACTAAATTATTTACCTTTGAAGGCCTAGCTAGAAAAGAAGTAAAGGAAGCAAAGGCTGGCGATATAGTTCTAATTGCTGGACTTCCTGACATATTCATTGGTGAAACAATTTGTACAACTTCTGATCAAGAAGTATTACCAGCTATTAATATTGATGAACCAACCATTTCATTAAACTTACTTGTAAATAATTCACCATTCGCTGGAAAAGATGGACAATTTGTTACAAATAGACAAATAAAAGAAAGACTTGAAAAAGAATTAGAAGTAAATGTTGGACTTAAGATAGATTTCTCTGCAATAGATCATTATAAAATATATGGTAGAGGTGAAATGCATATTGCTATATTACTTGAGAATATGAGACGTGAAAATTATGAAATGCAAATATCTCAACCTCATGTAATTATTAAAGATATAGATGGTGTTAAATCAGAACCTTTTGAAGAAGTTATTATAAATGTACCTGAAGAAATGTCAGGTGTAGTTATTAAGAAACTATCTAAAAGATTCGGTAATATGCTAGAAATGATACCCGAACATGGTGGTGTGAAGATAACCTTTGAAATGCCTACAAGAGGCCTGCTTGGTTATAGGAATGAATTTGTAGTAGATACTAGAGGTGAAGGAATACTATACACTAGAGTGCTTGGCTTTAGACCATATGTTGGTGAAATAAAGAAAACTGGTGTTGGTTCTATGATTTCAATGGTAACTGGTAAAGCACTTGGTTTTTCACTATATAATTTACAAAATAGAGGCGTATTATATGTTGGAGCAAATACTGAAGTATATGAAGGTATGGTTATTGGTAATACTGCTAAAGGTGATGATATGACTGTAAATCCAATTAAAGGTAAACAATTATCTAATATGCGTTCATCAGGTGCTGATGAAGCTATTAATTTAACTCCCCCAATGGAACTTACACTTGAAAAAGGTATGAGTGTTATGAGTAAGGATGAATATTTAGAAATAACCCCTAATCATATTCGTTTAAGAAAACAGATACTTAACGAAAGTGATAGAGTAAGAAATAGCAGAAGTAAATAAAATATATATGAAATAAAAAACCTCGATATTCATCAAGGTTTTTTTATTTAACCTTTATTACAATAACTTCAGATGATCTAGGGCAAGATAGCCAATTTCTACATCTGTCATTTGTCCACTTCGTAACAGTTCACGGAATTCATCTGCATCCATTAATATAATTTCTGCATATTCATTCTCGTCTAAAGTTTGTTCAGAAACAAGTTCACAATCTGTGACAATAACACAAGCTCTATGCATAGTGGAATAAGCACAATCCCAACACCATGTCACAAACTCTGCATTACCTTTGTAACCAGTTTCTTCAAGTAGCTCTCTAGCTCCAGCTTGTTCCGGACTTTCACCTTCCTCAACAATACCACCAGGCATTTCAGATAAAATCTCATCTGGTCCTGGTCTATACTGTCTTGTCATAACTACTTTACTATCTTTAGTTCAAGCAAACACACAAACAGCTGTACCCTCCTTTTTTAAATAGAAGTCACTTTCTTTACCATCGAGCATTTTAAAAATGACCTCTTCAATCTTACGGCCATATTTTTGAAATATCACCTTTCGTGACACAGCAATCCACTTTCTTATTTTACTCATATATTCTCCTTAAATATAATGAACTATTAATACTATTACAAATACAAAGTATCATTTAAATAATATACTGTCAAAATAAAAAAACGCACATCCTAATTGTTAGGTTGTGCGTTTTAAATTACAACAATCTACTTCCTTACTAAGCTCATCATGACCTCGTCTCGCACCTTCCACATTTCATAGATTTGACCGACAGTATATGCTAGCCACATCGGATATTCAGTACCAACAGCATCAAGTAATCTTACCATTAAAAGTGCGATAGTAAGCTCAATTTGATCAGGAGGTAAGGCGTTGGGTTTTCCGTCGAATGTAATTGGAAATCCACCATTTACAAGACATCTTTGCTCAAGATAATAATCATCATGCAAATTACCACCTTGCCGACGAAATTGTAAAACTGGGAATTCCCTATCAGAGGAAGAAATACTAATCAAAGATACTTCTTCATGAAAGTCGTTAATACTAGTTTCTACAAAAGGTACATCTCCAGTAGCACCGACAATAATATCATATTCACTCAAACGATCCATGGCTTCTGCTACCGGTATCATGATATTATGGCTTTCTAGAAGTCGTAAACCAAAACGCTGAAAACTAGCAGCATTATTATCAATCGCAGGATCAATAGCCTGAACATTGATAGAGTGTTTATAAAAAAGTCTTCCAGCTATCTGTCTACCTATAGGACCCAAGCCAGTAACCAATATCTTTGGGTCTACTTTATTACGTGACTGACTGTGTTTAACGACTCTTGCAACTCCATCTTCACCAATATATGGAGACTCGAATCTAAGCTTATGATACGATCTGGCAACTGAAATGCTTTCAAAATCAATTCCCACATTATTTATACGATGATGTCCAGAAGATGTCTGTTCAATACCAATGACATTTGAAAAGTCTTTATCTAGACCATTCACGACTAAATGCAGAAATCCGCCATCATCCAATATAATAACTTTACTATAATCTGCAAAGCTGCGGTCAATAAGTTGTTGCTTGATAAATTCATTCAAGCTCTTTTCATACCACTCATCGAATGATTGTAATGGATCAAAATCTAAACTAAATGGTGCAACTATACACCCCTTAGCAATTAGATTCTCCATAACACCTTGATTAGTTGAATAGCTTTTACCAGCTATTACACAATTAATTGGTTGAAGTCCCATTTCAAACAAATGTTCAAACATTCTTTCTTGAGGTTCCAATAAATGCTGCGAAGCAAGAAGAAGTACATCTTCTAACTTCACCTTCTCATACAAAGCCGCAACACGACTCAATAACGGGTAATTAAAAGAGGTATTCATGTTTACTCCCTAATTTTATTTATGTTAAGTTGCTATTAATAATAAATTAGATTAACATATTATTGAACCTAAGTCAATATATAACAAAAACCACCTCAAATGAGATGGTTTTTTATATAGTACTCTCTTGTATTATTTCTTCTTTGGAGCTGCTTTCTTTTTAGCAGCTGGTTTTTTCTTTACAGCTTTCTTTGCAACCTTCTTAGCTTTCTCTTTTTCAACTTTTTTCTTACTTACCTTCTTTGGTTTAGTAACAGTCTTTCTATTCTCACGCTTTGGATTGCTAATAGATTTAGTTTTAGAAGTTTTCTTCTTTTTATCATCTAATGAAATCTTATGTTGAATTGTTGGAGCAATTACATTTAATATCTTATCTAACTTTTCAACTATTTCCTTTAATTGTTTACTATTATCTGGTCCTTTAGAACCGCCTCTTCCACCACGATCTCTTCCGCCTTGGTCTTTATTACCGAAACATTCACTACAATAGATTGGTTTATCATTTGTTGGTCTAAATGGAACTTCACAATTTTTACCACATTCATCACAGACTGCTTTATGCATTTCTCTATCTGAACGTCCAAATCCACCTCTGTCTCCACCTCTATCTCTTCCGCCTCTGTCTCCACCTCTACCACGATCTCTTCCACCACCAGAATCATTGTCATGACCTCTAAAACAATCACTACAATAGATTGGCTTATCATTTGTAGGTTTGAAAGGAACTTCACAATTAGAACCACAATCACTACAAACAGCTTTGTGCAGTTCTGGTCTTTCACGGTCTCTTCCACCGCCTCTATTACCACCAAATCCACCTCTTCCACGGTCTCTACCGCCGCCTCTGTCATTTCCTCTAGAATAACCCATATTTTTATAGTTTAATAATTACTTTTAACTGGCCGTAGTATATGCTTTTATTGAATAAATGGCAATAGGGAGGCTTAACACCTCTACGGATTGCATAATTTAATGACTACAAAATATTTATAACTCCGTTAAACTAAATAAAAAAATAAGAACAACGCATATACGTCACCCTTAAATCACAAAAGCACTCCCAAATATACTCCGTCTCCTATTTAGCCTTACTCTCAGACTCATATCTCTTAATTGCGTCATCTACTAAATCTCTTAAAGTTTTTAACCCTTTTAGTTCCATTCTAACGGTAGCAACAACAGAGACGTCGAGTTTACTATTATCAACAGACTTTACATGCGGTAAAATCTGGAAAAATCCAAGCTCTAAATCACCAAACTGATTTTTTCCAATTAAATTACCATCCGCTACTACAGTGGTAGCTCTACTCACAATATTCAACTCCTTTTTTTTATTGTTTTTACTCATAGTTATATTAAATATAAGATTTAATTAATGGTTTAACCTTTTTAATAATTTCAGCTTTTTCTATACTATTAACATCACAACCAAATTTACTGTACGCATTACTAAACTCAACAAGAACAGGATCCTTACCATTATTGGCATACAATAATCTAAAATCACCATCTTGCCTCTCTAGTAGTCCACTTTTTTTTGAACGTAACGATACTCCATCATACATTTGAAACATATCTGAATAAGGGTCGTATGATACATACCACTTGTCTAAGATCTTATTTATTTTTTTCTTGAATATCATCTTAAAATTTAATTTCCCATTGAATTATTTAATAACTCTATACGTTAATGTATAGTTTTTTGGATCAGCGTTATCATCATTATCATAGAAAACTACTAATTCAACATCCCCGCAAGGATCGCCCGGCATTTTTAATTCGTCTATAAAACCACGTTTAGTAAGTATTTTTAACGCTCCCCTCTTTAATCTTTCCAATGCTGCTGGAGCTTGCGACTTACTATCTTCTTCTTTTGTTTGAGGGTCAACTAATATCCTTCCAAGATTATGAAATACGGTTGGATGCTGTTCTAACGGATCTCCACTTGCATGCTTTTCAGTATTCTTTGTATTCACCAACACCTCATTACCTTTACTATCTTCCGCGATATAGCTTTTTAAATCTACTCCTATCGTCTCTTCAAAGGTTAATAGTTCATTTTTTTGTTTACTATCATCACTCATATGTATATATTATAACATAAATTATGCAATTCGTGAATATGAATATTACATCACTAAGAACTATATGTCAACCACAAAAAAACCATCTATTCTCATAGATAATTGTCTGATAGTATTTAAAACAAATTATAGCTTACCTAAATCAAGTCTATCTTTAATATCTATATCATCTACAAATTCTTGCATATGACTTATTAATATGATTGCACCTTCATAATTATCTAATGCTTTAGCAATTACTGGTATATGTCTAAAATTTATATGATTTGTTGGTTCATCCATTATTAATACATCAGGACTCATAAGAACAAGTCTTGCAAAAGCAAGTAATCCTTTTTGTCCTTCAGATAAGTCTCCAACCCTATGTCCCATCAAATCTCCTGTAATAAGAAAACCAGCAGCAACAGATCTCATATCTTGAGAACTAAAACCTTCTCCCCTTGCACTTTCTAATGATTGAATAACTGTTTCTTCAAAATTAAGGTTAGAAAAATTTTGACTATAATAACCAATAATAGCTTTAGGGTCTATTATAATATCCTCATTATTATTCTCAATAATTTTTCTAAGTAATGTACTCTTTCCAATTCCATTTGGACCAGATATTAATAATCTACTTTTTTGTCTTAAAACAATATCTACTTCTTTACGCACTGGTTGATGACTATATATTACATTTAAAGCTTTAATAGTAATGAGTGGTCCTGTAATATCTTGCTTACCAATATTAAAATCTCTAATAGTTTTGTCCTCTCTTCTTACATCAACCTTATTTTCTTCAAGCTCAAGTGTTTCTTCTTTAAGCTTTTTAGCAAGCTTTCTCATCTTTCCACCTTTATGTGAAAAGAAGTTAACCTTATCTTTTCTATCCTGAATAGTTTTTTCCATTTGAGCATTCTTTTTAAGCTCTCTGGCTATTCTTTGAGCTATTTCATCTACAACTACATAATAGTTACCAACATAATATTCAATCTTTTTTGTAAAAGAATCTAAATATATAACACCTTCTGTAAATAGATTAAGAAAATCTGCATCATGAGATATTACAATAACTGTTTTATCATAAGTTACTAAAAATGAAATAAGATGATCTATTCCATCTTTATCCAAATTATTTGTTGGCTCGTCAAGAAGTAATATGTCTGGCTTTTGTATAAGAGCAAAGGCAAGTAATATTCTAGCTTGTTGTCCTCCAGATAAATCTCCAATTTTTCTATCCATTGGTATGTCTAGATTTACAGCATCAAGTACTTTAGCTATTTGAGACTTTAAACCAGGTACAATATCTGTAAAAGCTTTAGCAAAATATTCATCTAAAGAGAGACCAAAATCTTCTGGTCTAACTATTTGCTCAGCTGTTGCTATAGTAGTGTCTCCTTGATATGATACTTGCCCCTTTTTCGGCTTTAATTGACCTTTAATTAAATTGAATATAGTACTCTTACCTGAACCATTCTGTCCCATCAATGTAACTTTGGCTCCCCTGCGAATACTAAAACTTGCCTCATCAAGTAAGGGCTTTTTTTCTTTATATTCAAATGTTACATCGCTAAAACGCAATACTACTTCTTCTGACATATATAATCTTTTATTTATAACCTCGCTACTATACAGGATATATTGAATAATTTCAAGCCCCTGAAGAAATACATAAAACAAAAAAACCACATCCAAAGGAAGTGGTTTCTTATACTAAATATTATATATATTATTCCAAATACAGCTCTATTTCAGCAACACTCTTTAACTCTTCAATAATAGCTCCTACCTGAGCGTCTAGCTTTTGCTGTTTAACTTGATCACCCAATTGAGTACTAACTTCCTCTAAGGCTGGTATATTAGAACCATTAGCTACATATTGATCGTAGAGGGTCTGAATTTCCTCATCAGTAACAGTAACGTTCTCATCTATACGGGATGCTAAGTATCCTTGAATGGTTAATTGTGTAAGAATATTAGTTTTAAGTAATTCAATTGTTAGGTTGTTTTCTATAAGAGCAGCTTGTAATGCTTCATCACTTTCAAATTGACTAACTGTTCTATCATACTCACCTTGAACTTCTTCATCTGTAATGGCAATACCATCATCTGCTGCTGCTTGTAATAGTAATGTCTGATTTACTAAATTATCTAAAGCCTGCTGCTTAGCTGCTTTCATTTGTTCAGGGTCAGTGACATCAAGCCCCTGAGCTTGATAAGATGCTTCTTGTTGAGTATAGAAATTATCTAATGCTGTCTGCGAGATACTCTCATTATTTACAGAAGCTACAGACACTTCCTTAACACCAAACATATTACCAGCAATTAAAACTATACCAATTATTATAATTATTAATATTATTATTAAACCGATAAATATTGGTTTAGCACTAGTTTTCTTCTTTTTACCTAAAACTTCTTCTATAGAATCATTAATTACTTCTTTTTCATTAATTTCTGATTCTTTTTTAACCTCATTGTCCATATTTTTCATTTTACTACTTAATTGTTATATTTTAGCATTAGAATGGAATATTGTCATATTTTTTAAACACTAATTATTCAATATATGGTATTTATTCAATAATAACTTCCCTATCGTCATATCCAGTAGATTTTAATACCTCCCCCATCTCTTTATCTATTTTTGTTAACTCCTCATCTGGGTGTAAGGCAAATTCTTTCCTAGTTACTTTTTTATCATATAATACTTTAAAATGCTCAAAGAATATGTGCTTTTTCTCTGGACCAAGAATATCTAATAATTGATTCAATGATTCATTCTCATAGAAACTCTTAAAACCACCCTCAATTTCTAAAGATTTATCCCAGCCATCCTTTAATGATTCTAAACCCTCTGATGTTTTAGTTATAAATTCTTTTTTTTCTTCATTTAATTTCTTTAAAATAATTTTGCCTTTTCTATTTTCTGGTAAATATCTCTTCAAAAAATCCTCAACTTCCATATATGCCTTTTTACTCTTAAATGGTAATTTGCCAGTTTCAATAAAACTATTAAATCTTTTCTGATTAATTTGCCCATCCCTATCTATGAACTGTAACCAGGTAGATAAATCATTTTGATCTATATCATCTGAATCATAATCTTTAAAGCCGATACGTTTAGCCAGTGGTGTATCTAATAACCAAGAGCGCCCAACTACAGCAACAGCCTCTGGACATTCATCAATTATATTTTCAGCTATTACAGACAAATCTTGATTTATTAAGTCTGAACCTAAGCTATCTTGGCCTGATCTATAAAAATCATCTACATGAACTTCCATAGCTCTATCTATTTTAGAAAATCCTAGTTTCTGCAAGTCATCATATCTACTATTACCCGGCATACCAATACCATGAATCTGATTATAGTTTAACATCTTAGTATCTCTTTCTTCTTTATTTGATTCACGTTTCTCTGAATTGTCCAATTCTAAATATTCAATAATGGCTTTTCTCTTAGTCTCAACTAAATTTAGAACATCTTGTATATTAAAACTTTCTAAATCGTGCATATCATCTATTTCATTAAAAAAATCATCTAGAAATTTATCTACTTTTATTTTGTACTTTTGATGGCCAAAATCCCTCAAATTATTAACCGATCGCATAATGCTATGCCTAAGAGGAGTAAAATCCCGAACTGCCTCAGAAAATTTATAATCAGAATTATCTAGTACAATTTCTTGAAATTTCTTTTCAGCATAAATTAAAGAAATTTCATTAATCCTTTCATATAATATACTTTCTCTTTCCTCTGGGGATTCTACATCAATTTTTTCTCCTACATGTTGAAATTTCTCTAAATTCATAGACTTCATTAAATGATAATTACCAATACTATTCTATCAAAAAACCACCTATTTTCATAGATGATCTTTAAATTTATATTATTTAATTATTTCAACTAAATTACTATCTACTATTTCGAAATATCTAGAGACACCAATTGATGGCTGAGTCGTCATTGGCTCATCTTTAACTCTATCTGCATAATTAACAACTATTTCTCCATCAATATAATTTGTTGTTTGTGGTGCAATGCGATCGCCAAGTAAAATAGCATTAGTACCAATACATTTACCATTCATATTTAGAGCTGTAGCTAAATAATAAAATATACCACTACCACCCTTGTCTTGAGTGAGGATAAAAGCTGTATCATTATCCCTATTATTGTCTAAATCTGTAACAATTTCATTACCAAAGTATTTTGTCATTACTTTAGAAGTTGTATTTGGCATTACTTGTTCAGCATAACCGTTCTTGAGTAGAACGGGCTTACCCTCAATCGTATATGAGCATTCTTTAGGATTAAATACCACTGTATCATTTGAATAAATATCATCATTATCTGTCCCAACTTGATAATACCAAAACATAGCTATTACGAGTAATAAAAGTATAGTAAATAATATTTTCATATTGATTAAACTCTTTTTCATGTGCTAATTATAATAATAAATATCTAATTGTTTGTATTAATTTATCTCTATCTGAACTATTAAAATTATGATCACCACCAATTTTTACAGATAATCTTTTGATGGCTCCCTTTCATAGAGGACATTCGAACTAAATTTCAATTATATCTTGATTCTCCAACTTAATAATATCCAATAAGGAACGTTTATGAAACTTAACCTTATGATTGTCAAAATTAATAAAAACAGTTTTATTATAAACATTATCATCTTCTACTCCGTCCCAAATAGTCTCATACTTATCAACAAAGGTATCAAAATCTTCCCCAACCACCATTTCTATATGTTCTAGACCGCTTAAATAAGTGTTCACCTTCTGTGGTGCAGGCAACTCAATCATAGAAATTGAGTATTGTTTAAAAACTAATGGCTCTTTAAGTATAAATTTAGCTATGAGCCTATCATGATAAACATTTTCAATAATATGAGTACTAAAAGACCGTAGAGACTCTTTTACAGCCTCATACTCATTAAGTGTCTTAGTTCTAAAACATATATGATCGATAGGATAATTAGCAACATCTATATTAGATTTTGCTAGATTATCTAGTATATCTTTTAAAAAAGATTTATAATCTCCTATTACATCTTCTATCATTAATAAATCTTATCATAAGTTCAAGTCCAATTAAAGGGTAACAAAAGAAGCTCAATAAAATTGGGCTTCTTTTGATGGCTCCGGGAGTAGGACTCGAACCTACGACATCGTGATTAACAGTCACGCGTTCTACCACTGAACTATCCCGGAATAAATAAAAACCGGCCCTCGCAGGCCGGTTATCTAACTAATAGGAAATCCGCCTGCTTAACTGCCGGTATTATTATTGTTATTATTCAATTTTGCGGATTGTAATTTCATACTAAATATATATTAACAGTAAATGCTAATAATGTCAAATGATGTTTAATTTACTTAATTTCAAAGACAAGTGTTACATTAACAGTTACTTCCATTTCACCAGAAGCTATGTCTGGAATAGGTCCACCGCCACCACCCATGCCTACAGCAGATTCTGCATAAGCAAAGTCATTTCTATACATAGGCTGTGGATTTGAAGATTCATAGATATTTACTATCTTACCCAGTCTAATGCCAGCTGCATCTGCAATTGACTGTGCTTTATCTTTAGCTTTAGCAATAGCATCTTCTCTAGCAGCAGCTTGAAGTTCATCTTGATCATCTATTGTAAAGTTTACATTACCAATTTGATTGGCGCCCACTGTAGATACTGCTTCTACAATCTCACCTATCTGTTCTAAGTCTCTAATCTTTACAGTAGCTGCTTGATATAGTTCATAACCAATCAGGTCACGAATACCGTCTTGCCTACCATAACTATATGTAGGATTAAGATTATATTGTGTTGTTTTTACATCTTTATCTTCTATTCCAAGGTCAGCTAATCTTGCCATAACAGCATTCATTTTTTCTGTACCAGCTTTTGTAGCACCAACAGCTTCTTCAAATCTTTCAGTTTGAACACCGAAAGATATTGTTGCAATATCTGGCTTAGCGAATACTTCACCTTCAGCTGATACTGACATTTGATTATCTGATCCAGATACAATTCTTTCACGAAGAATAGATACAATACCTAGAGCAAAAATTCCAATAATTAATACTAGTATTAGTATAAACTTTGGATCATTGAATTTACATTCTTTATTCATATATTTTTTTAATTACTTATTAAAGCCCTTTTATGACGAACAATAAATATATATTTAATTAATTCAATTAATATTATAACAATAAAACTGGTAAATAGCACTATACCCCATTCAAATAGGTTTAAAGCTGTTGTTCTAAGTATTCTTTGGAAGAATGGTATATATAATGCGGCTAATTGAATAACAAATCCTCCGGCAACAGCAAGTAGTAAAAACTTATTAGCGAAGAAACCTGTGTGTATAACTGAATGCCTGAGTGATCTACAACTAAATACATATAGTAATGAATCCACGCCAAGAGTGGCAAATACAAGCGAACGAGCAAGAGATAAATCTCCGGTATGCGTGTAATAGAGATGAAAGATTATTAAACTTGAAATTGCCGTAACAATAGATATTGTTGCTATTATAATATTTCTTTCCGCATCTAAAATTGGCTTCTGTCTTTCCTGTGGTGGTTCATTCATAATTTCCTTTTCTTCTGGCTCAACTGTTAAGGCCATATTGGGAAAACCATCTGTAACAAGATTTATCCATAAAATCTGAGCTGGTAATAATGGTAATGGCCAGCCTAAGATCAGTGACCCCATAATTAATAAAACTTCAGAGAATGAATCTGAAAGAAGATAAAGTATTACTTTTTTAATATTATCATATATTACTCTACCCTGTTCTACTGCTGCTGCAATGGCTGAGTAATTATTATTAATCAGAACAAGATCGGCTGTTTCTTTAGCAATATCTGTACCAGATCCAAGTGCTACACCAATATCTGCTTGTTTAAGCGCTGGAGCGTCATTTATGCCGTCTCCTGTCATTGCAACGACTTCACCATGACTTTGTAAGGCCTTTACTATTCTAAGCTTATCGTGGGGCGAAACACGCGCATAAATAACTATTTTCTTTACAACTTTAGCTAGTTCAATATCGCTCATATTAAGCATATCTTTTCCCTCGATAATTCCCTCTTTACCTATCTTAAGCCCAAGGTCTTCAGCAATAGCTCTGGCTGTATCTTTATTGTCTCCTGTAATAATTACTGTTCTAACACCAGCTTTGCCAATTAAATGAAGTGTCCTTTTTGTATCTGGTCTTAATGGATCCTTCATAGCAAGGAAACCAACTATTATTAATTTATCTAAAGCTGTTTCTTCATCAAGTTCAGGTCCAAGCTTTTCTTCTTTATATGCTACTGCTACTACTCTTAATTTCTTCTTAGCAAGCTTTGAAAGCTTTGCCTTAAGTTCTTTCCTAGTCTTTGGTGTAAGCTTTATTATCTCTCCATCCCTATCTACTCTATTAGAGGCCTCTAAAAGATATTCAGGCGCACCTTTGAAATATACTATCTTCTTTGTCTTAGATAGCTTATGTGCTGTCGCCATATATTTATTTACAGACTCAAAAGGTATCTCATCTATTCTTGGCAAATTCTTTTCTAAATTCTGTCTTTGCAAGCCAAGCTGAGAACCAGCAAGAAGTAATGCCTTTTCTGTGGCAGAGCCAATTGCTCTTCCTTCTCTATCAAACTCTGCATTATTACAAATAGTTGCAATCTTAAGTGCTGTGATTACAGATAATGAGGAACTTAAACTTTTCTTAATATTGAAATCAAATTCTTGACCAGCTGTTACTACATTTACAACTCTCATTTCACCTTCTGTTAAAGTACCAGTTTTATCTGTACAAATAACTGTTGTACTACCAAGTGTTTCAGCAGCAACTAGTCTTTTAACCAGAGCTTTCTTTTTAAGTATTCTTTGCATGCCAATAGCAAGTATTACTGTAACAGCTACAGCAAGACCTTCTGGAATAGCAGCAACTGCAATAGCTACTGCTGTATTAAACATCAAAACCATATCATTACCATAAGCAACACCTATACCAAATATAGCTAAACATATAAACAAAATAATTATTCCTAACTTTCTACTAAACTTATCTAATTTCTTTTGAAGTGGGGTCGCTTCATCTTCTGTCTCTTTGAGTAGCTTTGCTATCTTACCAATCTCAGTATTTATACCAGTCGCTATTACTACTGCCTTACCTAGACCGTGAGACACCAATGTACTCATATATAGCATATTCTTTCTATCTGCAAGTGCTAGACCTTTAGACATTCTATCTATTGTCTTATCTACTGGTGCAGACTCTCCAGTAAGAGCTGCTTCTGCTACCTCTAAGTCATGTGCTTCAATAAGTCTAGCATCAGCTGGTATTCTATCCCCTGCTTTTAAAAATATAATATCTCCTGGTACAAGGTCCGTAGCATTTATTGTCTTTTTACCACTATCTCTTAAAACAAGAGCACGAGCAACAATAACCGACTGCAATTTCTGCAAAGCTTTCTGTGCTTTACCCTCTTGAATAAATCCAATAATAACATTTAAAAATACAGCTACAAATATAATATATGCATCAATATGTTCACCCAAAAACATACTAACAACACCAGCCATTAATAGAATATATATTAATGCACTTTTAAACTGACCAAAGAAGATAGCTATTCTTGTTAATCTCTTACCTCTAGGTAATGTATTGGTGCCAATTGTTTTAATTCTTTTTTTAGCTTCTGCTGTATTCAAACCCTCTACAGTTGTATGAAGTCGTCTGTATACAACATTAATACCGAAGCTATGCCATGTAATGTTAGTTTTATCCATAAATATATGTTAATTTAAAATAATTATAACAGGATTTAGCCTTTTTGACGACTTAATACTTGACATAGAATTAAATTTTGCATATAATACTAGCGTTATTTTCATGCGCGCATAGCTCAGCCTGGTAGAGCAACTGCCTTTTAAGCAGATGGTCGGGGGTTCAAATCCCTCTGCGCGTACCAGTTTTAACCCTTTTTATAAAAGGGTTTTTTTGTTAATAAGTAAGTGGACAATGTCTGTACAAAAAACACTGGACTTATTACCCTTTTTTGGTAAAATACATAAGCTATTAAAGAATATCTATGGCTGAACAAATAATTAAATTACCTCCACAAAATGTAGAAGCTGAGCAGTCTGTGCTTGGTTCTTTGCTTATAGACAAAGAAGCTATTACAAAGGTTGTAAATCTTGTCGCTCCCGAGGATTTCTATAAAGATGCTCATAGATTTATATTTGAATCTATTTTAGAATTATTTGAAAAACGTGAACCAATAGATACATTATCTCTTGCTAATCTATTAACAGATAAGGGTCATTTAGATAAAATTGGTGGAAAGAGTTACTTAGCGTCATTATCTAATGCCGTACCAACTGCTTCTAATGTTGCTTCTTATGCAGAGATAGTTCAAAAGAAATCTACTTTAAGAAAATTAATTAAAGCAGCAGCAGATATTGCTTCCATGGGATATGATGAGGCGAGTGAAATAGATTCATTACTGGATCAATCTGAACAGAAGCTATTTAATATTTCACAAAGATTTCTTAAAGAAGAATTTACACCAATTAAAAGTGTTTTGCATGGTACATTTGATCGTATTGATGAATTACATAAAGGAGCTGGTCAAATTAGAGGCCTTCCTACTGGTTTTAAAGATTTAGATAATTTACTAGCTGGTCTTCAGAGTTCTGACCTTGTTATTTTAGCTGCTCGTCCTTCTGTTGGTAAAACTACACTTGCACTGGATATGGCTAGACATATTGCTATAGATCATAAAAAGAATGTTGGTATATTCTCACTGGAAATGAGTAAAGAACAATTAGTAGATAGATTACTTTGTGCTCAAGCAGATGTTTCTTTATGGAAAATGAGAACTGGTAAATTATCTGACAAAGGTAATGATGATGATTTCCCCCGAATAGGACAAGCAATGGGAGTATTATCTGAAGCCCAAATATTTATTGATGACTCTGCTTCTTGTAATATTATGGAGATCAGAACAAAAGCTAGACGTCTTAAGATGGAATATGGTTTAGATCTTATGATTGTTGACTATATTCAGCTTATGGAAGGACGTAGTTCTCATGGAGATAATCGTGTTCAAGAAATTGCAGAAATTAGTCGTGCATTAAAAAGTATTGCTCGTGAATTAGATATTCCTGTTCTAGCATTATCTCAATTATCTCGTGCGGTTGAATCAACCAAACCAGCTATTCCTAAACTTTCTCACCTAAGAGATTCCGGATCTATTGAACAGGATGCTGATGTTGTAATGTTTATCTATAGAAAAGCAGCAGATAGAAATTATCGTTTAGAAGATCTTACTCCTGAAGAATTGACCTCTGCTGAAGTACATATTGCTAAACATAGAAATGGTCCAACTGGTATGGTTAAGCTATTCTTTGATACTAATCCTGTTAGTTTTAAACCGGTAGCTAAAGAACGCTACGATATTCCCCCGGAATTTTAAGCCACCCCAAAAATTCGTCGCAAGGCTCCTCAGTTTTCGGGGACCCCGACTATTAATTAATAATATATAACCCCATGTCAATGTTTTCTAAACTTGGTGATTTAAAAGAGATGAAAAACCAAGCACAAGCTATGCAATCTATGCTAGCTCAAGAACAAATTACTGAAGAATATAAAGGGATTACTATTACAATGGATGGTAATCAAGAAATATTAGATATAGTATTATCTGATGATGCTTTTAGTAATAAAGAAGAATTAAGTAATAATTTAAAGACTGCATTTGCCGGTGCTATTAAAAAGGTACAAAGGTTAATGGCTAGTAAATTAGGCGGAATGATGTAATATGCAATATCTTCCTAAAGCAGTACAGCGTTTAATTAACCAATTCGATAAATTACCTGGAATTGGTCCTAAAACTAGCGAAAAGCTAGTATTTCATCTTTTAGGAAGACCTAAAGAAGATTTGCAAGAATTTGCAGATAGTTTAATTCAGGCAAGAGAAGATATTATTACTTGTCCATTATGTTTTAACTATGCAGATACTACTCCTTGTTCAATTTGTGGAGACAAAGATAGAGTTAAAGATAAGATATGTGTAGTCGCTGAAACACAAGACGTGCAAGCTATTGAAAAACTACGGCCTTTGATGGAGTCTTTCATGTATTACATGGAGTAATAAACCCGCCAGAAGGATTAACACCAGATAAACTTAAAGTTAAAGAATTACAAGAAAGAATAGCAAAGCATAAGCCAAAGGAAATAATATTAGCACTTAATCATGATATACATGGTGAAACAACTTCCCTATACCTAGCTAAACTTCTAAAAGATACTAATGTAAAAATAACCAGACTAGCTAAAGGCCTACCGTCTGGTAGTGAGATAGAGTATGCAGATGATGTCACTCTATCATATGCTTTCAAGGATAGAAAAGAATTGTAGAATAAAAAAACAACTGAAGTCATTTCAGTTGTTTTTTGTTATATAATTTATTCTAAAAATCCACCAACTTGTTTTTCCCAAAGTCCTCTATATTTACCATCTTTCTTCTTTATTAATTCTTGATGAGTTCCCTCTTCAAGTACTTTTCCTCTATCTATAACAACAATACGATCCATTTTCATAATAGTAGACAATCTATGAGCAATAACAATTACAGTTTTATCTTTCATTAAATTGGCAAGTGCATCCTGAATTAATTCTTCAGACTCTGAATCTAAACTTGAAGTAGCTTCGTCAAGTACTAATATTGGAGCATTCTTAAGTATTGCTCTAGCAATAGCAACTCTTTGTCTTTCTCCTCCAGAAAGTTTAATTCCTCTTTCTCCTACATATGTATCATATTTCTCTGAAAACTCATCTATAAATTTATGTGCATTAGCAAGTCTTGCTGCCTCATAAACATCTTCATTACTAGCTTCTGCTCTGCCATATTTAATATTTTCCATAAGTGTTCTATGGAATAGTATTGGATCTTGATTTACTAGTGATATATTCTGCCAAAGACTATCTTGTGTAACATTTGAAATCTTCTGAGTATCAATATATATTTTACCGTGATCCAAATCATGAGCTCTTGTTAAGAGATTAATTATTGTAGATTTACCTGACCCAGATGCACCAACAAGTGCTACCTTTTCATTAGGTTTTACCGTAAGATCAAAGTCTGCTATAACCATACGAGTTTTACTATATGCAAAACTTACATTCTCAAACTTTATCTCACCACTTGATACATTTAGAGGTTTAGCATTCTTTGCATCATTAACTGCATGTGGTGTCATTAAAATTTCTGTCATCTCACGAGCTTCTGCCATTGCTTCATAATAGCTTCTAATAACACGTCCAAAGCTCCATAATCTATTAATTATTGTAATTAAATATGTTTGTATTAAAACAAAATCTCCAATGGTTAAAAAGCCATCTTGCCATAATGAAATAGCATAAAACATAATACCTATTTCAAGTACCATCATAAGAACCGTTTGAAGAGCTTCAAAATAATTACCTAAATTCCAAGTAAACTGTCTGAGTTTTTGTAATCTTCCGGTTATCTTTGCAAATAAAGCAGTCTCTCTAATATACCCAGTAAACAATTTAACATTTAAATGATTAGCAATCGTATCTGCTAAGACTCCAGTTACTTCAGAATTTAAGGCACTACGTTTAATATCATATTTAAGTTTGTAAATACTAAAGTAATAATTTACCAATACATATATAAGTACCCAAATAAAGATACCAACACTTAAAAGAATGCTTCTTTTACTTAAAACAAATATAACTAATACAATATGAATAATAGTAGGTAGTAAATCCCAAGACAATCTATCAGCAACAACTTCAAAGGATCTTGAAAATCTGTTCACTTTTTTAACAAGTGAACCTACGAAATTATTATTAAAAAATTCAACCGAGTGTCTATGTAAATATGAAAAAGATTCAATAGATAATGATGCCATCACTTTAGTTTGGAAATATGAAGTTGCAAAAGTTGCTATTCTCCAAAATATCCATGAAACAAAATATACAAGTAAGACCTTAAACAATATAATCTTTAAAACATCCACATCACCCGAAGTGGTTAGCGTATCAAAGAAGTCTCTATAAAATAGAGGTGCAACTATACCACCAATAGAACCAATAGAAATTCCAGAAATCATAAGTACAAAAGCCCACTTATATTTCAATAAATGTTTCCAAAAGATTTTAAATGTTTGTCTTGTTAAATTTTCCATATTTATATTATCCAAAGTTTGAAATAAAAAAACACTCTTTGACTACGCATAGAATGTTTTTTCTGGTTGTATTAAACTTTTGTAATTTCTAATTCTGTAAAAGCTTGTCTGTGACCGAAAGTTTTCTTATAACGTGTCTTATTCTTATACTTCACAACTTTAACTTTCTTAGCTTTTGCCTGACGTAATACTTTAGTTTCAACTGTAGCTTTCAAAGCAGGCTTACCAACTTCTAATTTACTACCCTTGTCATCACTTTTAAGTAATACATCAGTAATCTCTAGTTTCTCACCAGGCTCACCAATTAGTTTCTCAACTTTTAGCTTATCGCCTTTTTTTACTACATATTGTTTACCACCAGTTCTTATTACTGCGATTGTCATATATCTAATTTATTATTAAAAAGTAAGGATATTATAGGGCAAAAAGGTATATTAGTCAATACTTTGTTGTTTGGATGCCTTTTTTACTAATATATAGGCTAAAATAGCCATAAACAGCACCATAATTACTAAAGTGGTTAGTTTACCCATTGAGTGCTGTGAAATGGATACAAGGCCAAAAATACCCGTAATTATGTATAGGAAAACAACGGTTTGTCTATGTGAAAGACCAATATCAAGTAATCTATGATGGAGGTGCTTTCTGTCTGCCTGAGCTATTCTACCACGATTAAAAAATACCCTTCTTATTATTACCCAAGCTACATCTAAAATTGGTATTCCCATAACAAGTAAAGCTGTTGCTATCTTACCACCAGATATAATAGCTAGTACTCCTAGAATGAAACCAATGAAGACACTACCCCCTTCTCCCAAAAATATTTTAGCTGGATGCCAATTCCAAACAAGGAATCCAAGTAATGATCCAGCTATTATTAAAGCTAGGATTGAAGTTGCTGAATTGGCTACATCCCAAAATAGTGAAACAAAATATATTATAAAACTACCAATAATACCAATGCCAGAAGCAAGACCATCTAAACCATCAAGTAATTTAGTAACATACATCATTCCCATAAGCCAAGCAAAAGTAAAGAGATCTGCAAAGACTGTAAAATAGTATGGCAAACCATCATACCAAAATAGTAATATTTTAAACTGATCAAAATGAATAAAACCACCCAGTGGATTAGTAATGTATTTAATACCAACACCAGAAATAATTACTACAATAGTAGCAATTACTGGAAACATTATTTGATAACGCGCTCTTAGATTATATTTATCATCTAAGATGCCACCAATCATAATAATTACTGAAGCAATAATAATACCAATTAAATGTTTAGCTTCAATTACTCCATCTAATAATCTATTCCATAAAAGAAATGTGGTAATAATGAAAGCTAAAAATACAGCCACTCCTCCCATTAGAGGAATTATTTTATCGTGTACCTTACGAGGAGAAGGCACATCTGAGATATTATACTTATTAGCCAAATAACGCACTGGCCATACAAGTACCAGTGCTATTACGAAACTAATTAATAATGGAGCTAAATGAAATAATGACATTAATGTCTATCTATATATGTTTGTAATATTGCCATAGCAGCTACCGCATCATCTTCTTTTATACCAAGACTTTGAGCCGCCTTACTAGATAATCTTTCATCTGCCGTTATTATATCTATACCCTTCTCTTTTAGAGCTTTGACAAAAGTTTCTGTAATTCCTGTTTGATCTGTTCTGTTCTGCTTAAGGCTCATTGGTAATCCAATTATAACTTTATCTATATTCTCATCCTTAATTGCTTCAAGTATAAGCTCTAATTGTTTGTCTATATCCGCTTCTTTGAGTATCTTAAAAGGAACAGCCATTTTAGAATCATCATCTGCTATTGCTAGTCCAATTTTAGACATTCCATAGTCTATTCCTAAGAGTCTCATAATTCTGTTATTATTATTGGTCCATCTTTTGTAATAGCTACAGTATGCTCATAATGGGCAGATAAGCTATTATCTCTAGTCTTTATTGTCCAATCATCATCACAATAGTCAATATCATAAGAACCAACTGTTATCATTGGTTCAAGAGCAAGTACCATACCTTCTTGCAATTTCTCACCCATTCCTTTTCTACCAAAGTTTGGTACTGATGGTGCTTCATGAACAGCATGTCCAACGCCATGACCTACTAAATCTCTAACCACTCCGAAACCATTTTTTTCTGCATAGGTTTGAATTGCATAACCAATATCCCCTAAAGTATTTCCGACTACACACTCCTTAATACCAAGCTCTAAAGATTTATGAGTTACTTTCATTAACTCTTTAGTAGATTTAGGTATATCACCAACAGCTACTGTTGTGGCCATATCTGTAAATAACCCTCTTCTGTCCATACCAATATCTAAACTTACAATATCCCCTTCTTTAAGTACTCTATCTCCTGGAATACCATGAACAATTTCTTCATTTACAGAAACACACAGTCCAGCTGGAAAAGGTATTGGTTGACCATAACCTTTAAAAGAAGGCTTACCGCCAGCAGCATAAATTAATTCCTCTGCTTTGCTATTTAACTCAGCTGGTGTTATACCAGGCTTTACCATTTCTTTAACATGCTTTAAAACAGATGCTAATACTTTACCATCTTCTCTTAACTGTTTGATTTCTTCTTTAGTTTTTATTAAACTCATATATTTAATTTATCTTTAACTTCATTCCAAACTTCTTCTATTGAAGGCTCCCCATTAATATTTACTAGCACTCCCTTTTCTTTATAATAATCTAAAATTGGATTTGCTGCCTCATGATACATTTTTAATCTTTTCTTAATTGCTTCCGGTTCAGAATCTGCACGAATATATAATTCACCATTACATTTATCGCACACATTTTCAACTTTTGTAGGTTTGAATAGAACATTAAAATTTCTATTACATTCTCTACATGTTCTCCTTGAAGCAATTCTTTCTGTAATTATTTCATCATTACTATCTACATTCAAAGCGTGAGTTATATCGTCTAACTCACCTAAGAACTCTGTTTGAGGCAGGCTTCTAGGATAACCATCTAAAATATATCCACCTTCTACATCTTTCTCTTTTAATCTTTCTACAACAATTTCATTTGTTAACTCGTCATCTATAAGTACACCTGAGTCCATTCTTTCCTTAACTTTAAGTCCTAAGGGAGATTTAGCTTTAATAGCATCTCTGAATATCTGACCTGTTGAAATAGCAGGAATATTTAACTCTTTAGCAAGAAATTTAGCTTGTGTTCCCTTACCTGATCCAGGCGGTCCTAGCATTACAATTTTGTACATAAATTAATACTTTAAATAATAATAAGTAATGTTATTTTACCCTATTTTAGTATAAAAAACAAAAATGACCTCAAGGGTCATTAATAAACACCAGACTATCTAGATCTATTATAATCCATCATAATCACGCATCACAAGTTGTGAATCAATTTGTTTCATAGATTCAATAACAACAGATACTACAATAAGTAAACTTGTACCACCAATTACCATTGTACTGACACCAGTTATTGGTTGAATAACAATAGGCAATATAGCTACAGCACCTAGGAATAAAGCACCAGCTAATATAATACGATTTACAACATTCTTAATATAATCTTCAGTATGTCTACCTGGTCTAATACCAGGAATGAATCCACCTTGCTTCTGCAAATTCTCTGCCAGCTGTTGTGGATGGAAAACAATGAAAGTATAGAAATATGTAAAAGCTACTACTAATATAAAGTAGAAGATTCCATAGAATATCTGATTAGCAAATAAATCAATAATGAATTGTGCGCCATTTGCAATAAATGCAGACTGAGCTCTTACAAAGAACTGTGCAATCATTGGTGGGAATAATACTATTGAAATAGCGAAAATGATTGGAATAACACCAGCCATATTTACACGCAATGGTAAATGAGTTGAAACTCCACCATATGCTTTGTGACCTCTAATTCTTCTTGCATAGTTAACAGGTACATTTCTTTGACCCTCTGTAATAATTACAATTACTGCGATAGTAATAAGGGCTATAATAATAAATAGTACTAAATTAAATATTTGTGCTGGATCAAAGACTGCAATTGTTTGTTGCAATGCAGACGGCAGGCTAGAAACAATACCAGCAAAGATTAGCAATGAAATACCATTACCAACATGTCTGTCTGACATTAATTCTCCAAGCCACATTAAAAATACTGTACCAGCTGTAATTGTTAGAATAGCTGTTGCAAATTGATATGATGACATAGAACCTAAAATATCTAGTCCTGACTGTCTTTGCAAGATATTAATAAAACCATAAGACTGCAAAGCAGCAAGTGGCAGGGTTAAAAATCTTGTCCATTGATTTATCTTATTTCTACCGGATTCCCCTTCTTTAGATAATCTCTCTAAAGCAGGAACAATCATAGTTAGAAGTTGCAATATAATTGAAGCAGTAATGTATGGAGCAATACCAAGCATGACAATAGAAATGTTTTCCATACCTCCACCAGAGAATAGGTTTAATAATCCTAAAATTTGATTAGATGCAAAAAAATCCTTTAAACCAGATACATCAATACCAGGAATTGGAATATGAGCAGCTATTCTAAATACAATTAGCATAGCAAAAACGAACATTAGATCCTTTCTAATATCTTTAGATTTCCAGATTTGTCTAATCTTCTCCCACATAATGGATTATTTAGATTTCTTTGCTGCTAGTTTAGCCTTTGCTTTAGCTTTTGCCTTAGGTTTTGGCTCAGCCTTTGGCTTTACTTCTTCTTTTAACTCTTGTTTTCCCCTGAAGATCTTTTTAGCCTTTGCATTAGGTCTTGCAATCGGCTCAATTATTTCACCACCAGCTTTAATGATAGCTTCTTTTGCTTTAACTGACAAACTATCTATTTTAATTACTAATTTCTTAGTTATATTACCTGTAGCAAGAATTTTAATATTCTTATTACCTGCTGGTATAAGATTTTTCTTAACCAAACTCTTTAATGAAACAATTTCACCAGCTTCAAAATACTTATCTAATACAGCAAGGTTTATTGGTAAATTATTTGGTCTTGCACTCTTAAATCCTTTTTGCTTAGGAATTCTTTGTAAATATGACTTAATACCACGTAATTTTAATCCACTAGCACCTGAACGAGATTTCTGACCTTTCATTCCTTTACCTGAATAATTACCATGACCGGATGAATTTCCACGACCACGTCTAATTCTACGCTTTTTAGCGGTTGGATTTTTCTGTAAATTATGTAAACCTAGTAATTCTTGTGACATAGTATTATTTCTTAACAGCTGGAGCTGGTTTAGCTGGAGCTGGTTTAGCTTTCTTAAGGGCAGGTTTCTGGGCAATAGGCTTAGCCGCTGGTTTTGCAACTGGCCTTGCTTCTGGCTTTGGCGCCTGCTTTGGTTCTCTTTTCTTTAAATCTGATAATGCTGCAAATACTGATTTAACAATATTTACTTTATTATTTGATCCTAATATCTTAGCTGAAACATTTTTAATACCAGATAATTCTAGTACTGCTCTTACAGCACCACCAGCTATAATTCCAGTACCATCTGGAGCTGGTCTAAATACTACCTGAGCTGCTTTAAATTTCTTATTTACTTGATGGGCAATTGTTCCATCTACAATATCTAATTTCAATAATGAATTCTTAGCTTGAGATACGGCTTTATTTACAGCAATTGCTACATCCTTACCTTTAGCAAGTCCATAACCAATCTGTCCTTTTCCATCACCAATTACAATACAAGCTCTGAATCTCATACGTTTACCACCAGCCATAACACGAGTAACACGCCTAAGGTCTACAATGCGTTGTTCAAACTCATCTTTTTCTCTTTCTCTGAATGGTTTTCTTTTAAAGTTTTTCTTATTGTTATTATCCATATATATTTATATTAAAATTTCAAACCATTAGCACGTAGTGCTTCAGCAAGTGCCTTTACACGACCGTGATACTTATATGCACCTCTGTCGAAAATGATTGTTTCAATTTTCTTATCTGTTAAAGCTTTTGCAAATAATTTACCGAATTCTTCTGCTCTCTTTGTCTTATCTCCTTTAAGCTTTAATTTTGATTCATGAAGACCGACAATTGTTTGATTATTGTCATCATTAATAGCTTGAGCTGCCATAAAACGTAAACTACGTTTAATAGTAACTCTTGGACGTTCAGCAGTACCATGTAATTTAGAACGTGTACGTGCTTGTCTTCGTAATTTAATATTATACTTTATTTTATTTAAATCTTTCATATTATTTTTCTGCTCCCTTTGCTACCTTACCAGCCTTACGTCTGATAACTTCATCAATATATTTAATACCCTTACCCTTATATGGTTCAGGTTTTTTAATAGATCTAATCTCTGCTGTAATCTGACCAACTCTTTGTTTATCTATTCCTTCAATTGTTATTATATTCTTTTCTACAGATGCTGTTATATCTTCAGGAATATTATATTCAACTTGATGAGAGAAGCCTACATTTAATACTAGTACCTTACCTTTCATCTCAGCCTTGAATCCAACACCATTGATCTCTAATTGTTTTTTAAACCCTTCAACTACACCAGTAACAAGTGAATCTATAATACTTCTTGTTGTTCCCCATAGAGAACGTACTTCTTTTTTACTATCTTCTGGTATAGTTACAAGTATTTCATTATCTTTTACTTCAACATGAACAGCAGTAACTTTTTCCATAGTTAGTTCGCCTTTTGGTCCCTTAACGAAAATGTTATTACCTTCAATCTTAACTTCAACTTTTTCTGGGATTATAATTGGTTGTTTTCCTATTCTTGACATAATTACCAAATTTCACAAATTAATTCGCCGCCAATTTTAGCACGACGGGCTTCATTGTCTGTTTTAAGACCTTTTGATGTAGATATAATTGCCATACCAAGTCCATTAAGTATATATGGTATATGACCTGCTTTTACATATATTCTTCTGCTTGGCTTTGAAGATCTACGTATATGCTTAATAGCTGGCTTACCTTGAATATATTCCAATGATGCAACAAGTACTTTAAAACCATTAAGCTCTTCAATTCTTACAGCTTTTATATACTTTTCTTTAACAAAAACTTTTAAAATACCATATTTAAGCTTAGACCAGGGAATTACCACCTCATCTTTTTTTACTGCTTGGCTATTTCTCAAGCGCGTAAGCATGTCTGCAATTGGATCTGATACTGTCATAATTTACTTAAAATATTTATTAATTACCAACTAGATTTTGTAACACCAGGTATATCTCCCTTTGATGCTAATTCTCTAAAACAAATACGACACAACTTGAAATCTCTCATATATCCACGACGACGACCACAACGCCAACATCGTCTAGTTATTCTAGTTGAGTATTTTGGTGTCTTATTCGCTTTTGCTATTTCTGACTTAATTGCCATATTAGTATTATCTTAATTCTTATCTTCTACTTTTTTAAATGGGAATCCTAATTTACTAAATAGGAAGAATCCCTCGTCTCTTGTACTTGCTGTAGTTGTAATAGAAACTTCTAAACCGTGTAATCTTTCAACTTCATCAAAAGAAATTTCTGGAAATACTACATGCTCTTTAAATCCTAATGTCATATTACCATGTTCATCTATATTCTTCTTTGGATCTAGACCATGAAAATCTCTAACACGTGGGAAAGCAATATGCACAAGTTTGTTTAAGAAATCATACATTCTATCCCCGCGCAGTGTTACTTTATATCCAACAATCATACCTTCTCTAATTTTAAAAGCAGCGATTGATTTACGTGCTTTAATAGCGGTAGGTTTCTGACCGGTTATTCTATTTAAAGTACTGATAACTAAATCATTAAAATTGTTATCTGTTAAACCCTTACCAACACCAACATTCAAAGTAGCTTTAGTAATCTTTGGTGCTGCCATTTTATTCTTATACCCAAACTCTTCCACTAATTGGGCTAGAACTTCTTTATTATATTTTTCTTTTAATAAATTCATAGTTTTACTTTATTTCCTCACCTGTCTTACGTGAGATACGTATTTTTTTCTTATCTGCTAATATTTTAACACCCATTCTAGTTCTCTTGCTTGTTCTTGGGTCTACAGCCATAACATTTGATGCATTCATTGATCCAGCAAATTCAATTCTTTGTCCTTTTTCACCTTCACGTCTAGCTTTTGCATGCTTAATACGTAAATTTAGACCTTCAACAATAATTCTATTCTTAATTGCATCAACTTTAACAACCTTGCCGCGTTTACCACGATCTTTTCCTGCAATCACTTCTACGTTGTCGCCTTTTTTGAATTTCATATATTTATAATACCTCTGGTGCTAATGACACAATTTTATTAAATCCTTTATTCTTTAATTCTCTTCCAATTGGTCCAAATACTCTACTTCCTTTAGGTTCTTTATTCTTTGGATCAATTATAACGGCTGCATTCTCATCAAAACGAATATATGTACCGTCTTTTCTACCAAGTTCTTTTCTTTGTCTTACAATAACAGCAACCACAATATCTCCTTTTTTTACCATTGAATGAGGTTGAGCAATCTTTACTGATGCAGTCACCAAATCTCCTAAACGAGCATAGCGTCTTTTAAAACCATCATGAACTCTGATGACTTTAATCATCTTTGCTCCTGTATTATCTGCTATTTTTAATCTTGATTCTGACTGTATCATATTACTTAACTTTTGATAAAATTCTCCATCTCTTTGTCTTAGACATTGGTCTACATTCTTCAAAAATAACTGTCTCACCAAGTTTAAACTTATTATCTTGATTATGACAATTAAAACGTCTTGTAGACTTATATGCCTTCTTATACTTTGAATGGACTTTCTTTGAAACAATACTAACAACAGCAGTGTCTTTCATCTTATTAGAAACAATTGTTCCTTGAAGTCTTCTAGTAATTTTCTTTATTTCTGCCATATTAGTTCTTGGTTAATTTCTCTTTTAAAACTGTTAAAACTTGAGCGATCTCTTTTCTAGCTTTTCTGATATCTCTAATATTCTTCAGCTGTTTATTGCTAACTGAAAATCTCATGTCTCTAACCTGCTCACGCTTTGTAGCTAACATCTTATGTAAATCCTTTATTTCGTTTTTTCTAAAATCTTTTATAGCCATATTTATGCTTTAACAAATTTTGTCTTAATTGGTAACTTATATGCTGCAAGCTTTATAGCTTTTGCCGCATCTTCTTCTGCAACACCACCGATTTCAAATATAACAGTTCCTGGTTTAACAATTGCAACATAATGATCAACTGGACCTTTACCACTTCCCATAGGCATTTCACTACCTTTTTTTGTAATTGGCTTATCTGGAAATATTCTGATCCAAACTTTACCATCACGTTGAAGTGATCTACTAATAACACGTCTAGCTGCTTCAATTTGTCTAGCTGATACCCAAGATTTACCTAATGATTTCATACCGAATTCTCCGAAAGCTACAGTATTAATACGAGTAGCACGGCCTTTGATTTGGTCGGTACGATGCCATTTTCTATGTTTTACTTTCTTAGGCGCTAACATTATTTTTTATCTTTATCTTTATTAAAAACTTCTCCCTTATTTATCCATACTTTAACACCAATTTTACCGTATGTAGTACTAGCATGACCACGACAGTAATCTATATCTGCACGCAAAGTATGTAAAGGAATCTTTCCTTCTGACAAAACCTCTGAACGAGCAATTTCTGCTCCATTAAGCCTTCCTGATACCAAGATCTTAACACCTTGTGCATTAGCTCTCATTACTCTTCCAATAGATTGCTTCATAACTCTTCTAAAAGGCATTCTCTTCTCAATATCTGCAATAACACCCTGCATAACAACTGCTGAAGAAAGATTTGAATCGTCAACTTCTTTAACATTAATCTTTATAGTGCCTTTATTCTTAAATATATCTTTACGAATTATTTTCTTTAAATCTTCAATACCAGCTCCACCTCTACCAATAATGATACCAGGCTTTCCAGCAATAATATCTATAGTAATATCTTTATCATCACGAGAAATTTCAATTCTATCAATACCAGCATCTCTCATCTTTGTAGTAATAATCTTTCTAAGCTTAATATCTTGTTCTAAGAAAGATGCAAAATCTGAACGCTTAGCAAACCATTTTGATGGCCACGTTTGTGTAATTCCTAGTCTAAAACCTTTTGGATTAACTTTTTGTCCCATATTATCGTTCTCCTGCTTTACGTTGGAAATTAAATGCTTTCTTACCAGATTTAGCTTTATCTACTGACTTTATAGATTTAGCCATATCCTTTACTTTCTTTGTATCACCTTTAATATCTGATGCTTTAACTATATCTGACTTATCTGTAGCTCTTGAAGCTTTAGCTTTTTTATCTACTTCACCTTCTAGTATAACTGTGATATGTGTCATAGGTTTTCTCATTACATCTGCTCTACCATGTGCACGAGGTAACATTCTCTTTAGAACTGGACCACCATCTGCCATAGTTGCTTTTACAATCAAACTATCTTTTAATAATGAAAAGTTATTTGTAGCATTAGCAATAGCAGCTTCTAAAACTTTTTGAACATACTTAGCTGGTCTTTGTTGTGCCAATCTTAAGATGTCTACAGCTTCGTCTGCTTTCTTACCACGTATATTTGCTAGAACCAACCTTGTTTTAGTTGGAGATAGTCTCAAATGTTTTACTGATGCTTTAACTTCCATGATAATTTATATTAATTAACCTTTAGATTGCTCTTTAGCCATCTTACCACCATGTGATACGAATTTTTTTGTAGGAGCAAACTCACCTAATTTATGTCCAACCATATTCTCAACAACAAATACTGGTACATGTTGTCTGCCATTGTGTACATTAATTGTATAGCCTAGCATTTCTGGAGTAATAGTACTATTTCTAGCCCATGTCTTAATTTCATTCTTATCTCCAGGTTTAACCTTACTTAATTTCTTAAGTAATTTAGCATCTACATATAATCCTTTTTTCAGTGATCTTGACATAAAATATTATTAATTATTTTCTTCTCTTCTTCTTTCTTCTCTGAACGATTAGCTTATCTGATTTCTTATTGGCTCTTCTAGTTTTAACACCAAGCGCTGGTTTACCCCAAGGAGTCTTAGGATGTTTCAAACCAATAGAATTTCTAGCTTCTCCACCACCATGAGGGTGATCGACTGGATTCATGGCTTTACCACGAACTGTAGGTTTAATACCTAAATGTCTCATTCTTCCTGCTTTACCCCAACGAATATTACGGTATTCAGGATTAGACACTTGTCCAACTGTAGCTAGACATTCCTTAGAAACTTTTCTAATCTCTCCTGAAGGCATTTTCAATTGTGCATATTTCCCTTCAATAGACATTAGAATAGCTGAAGTACCAGCACCACGAACAATCTTGCCGCCCTGACCTTCTTCTAATTCAATATTATAAACTGCAATACCAGTTGGAATTAATTGTAATGGAAAACGATTTCCAATTCCTCTTAAATATTTTACTTTGGAATTAATTATCTTATCTCCAACTTTCATTTTATCTGCGGCTAGAACATATTTTCTAGCACCGTCAGCATAGCATATTAAAGCAATGTTGGCATTTCTATTTGGATCATACTCAATAGTCTCTACTTTTGCAGGTATATCAAACTTAGCTCTCTTAAAATCTACAATTCTAATAAATCTCTTTGCTCCACCACCAATATGTCTTACTGTAATCTTACCTTGATTATTTCTACCACCTTTTCTTTTCTTAGTAACTCTTAAAGACTTAACCGGATTAGATTTTCTATTGGCATCACTAATAAGAACTGACGTATGTCTTCTTGATGGAGTGGTTGGTTTGTAAACTTTAATTGCCATTTATCTAAATAATTCTATTTATTAAACACCTTCGTATACACTGATAGTCTGTCCCTGTTTAAGTGTAACAATTGCTTTCTTTGTTCTCTTTGTTCTACCGTGAATTCTTCCATATGTTACTCTCTTTCCACGATTTACAATTACATTAACTTTTTCTACATCAACATTATATAATTTACTAATAGCCTTTGCTACTTCAATCTTATTTGCATTAAGTGCTACTTCAAAAATATATTTGTTCTCAGCTGCTAAGTATGTAGCCTTTTCAGTAATTATTGGTCTTCTAATCCATTTATATGCTAGAGCAGAACCCTTACCTGCCTTATCTGCAGTTTTCTTCTTACCAGGCTTTGCTTTCTTATCTTCCTTTTCTTCAAGTTGTGCCAAAGTTAAATCTTCCTTATTCTCAATAGGTTTCTTCTCTTCTTTAACAGGTTTAGCATCTGTATTTTTTCTGCTGAATATACTCATATTATCTATACAACTTAATAGCTTTCATTATTGCTTTTTCTGTAATCACTAGATTTGGATACTTTAATAGATCTAATACATTTAAACTATTAAATGGCAATGTCTGTATATTGGATAAGTTCTGAGAAGCTTTTACAACTTCTTCATTTTTCTTAGCCATAACAAGTACTGCCTTCTTATCTTTACCTAATAATTTTACAAAAAATTCATTCAATACTTTTGTCTTACCATCTTTAGCCTCTAACTTTTCTACAATATAGATACTGTCATTAGCTAGCTTATTTGTTAAAACCATTCTCAATGCAGCTTTTCTAACTTTGTCATTAATCTGAGATGAGAAATTACGATCTTTGGTAGGACCAAAAGTTACTCCACCACCACGCCACAAAGGTGAACGTATTGAACCGTGTCTAGCACGACCTGTTCCCTTTTGTCTCCAAGGCTTGCGACCACCACCACGAACATCACTTCTACCCTTTGTATGGGCTAAGTTAATTCTCTGATTTGCTCTGGCAATAGTAACCACTTCATGAAGTAGTGTTGGTTTAACTTCTACAGCGAAAATATCCTCTGGTAATTCAAGAGTTTTTACTTCCTTTGCTTCTAAATTGTAAACTTTTGCTGTTAACATATTATTTATCTTCTTTCTTTACTTCTTCTACTTTAGCTTCTTCTTTTGGCTCTTCTTTAGCTTCTTCTTTAATTTCCTCTTTCTTCCCTTCCTTAATATCTTCTTTTGAAGCTTCTTCTTTTACTTCTTCCTTTATTTCTTCAGTTGGAACCTCTTTAACTTCTTCTTTCTTTTCTTCCTTAACAGGTAATTCAAACTTTGTTTCAGTCATAATATATAGAATTCCATTTCTAGCACCAGGTACTGAACCTTTTACATATATACAATTATCTTCTAAATCTACTTTAACAACTTCTAACCATTTTGAAGTTATTTGCGCATTTCCCATATGACCACCCATTTTCATACCTTTAAATACACGAGCAGGACCAGTTGCACCAATAGAACCAGGCATTCTTAATTGATCTTTATGACCATGAGAAGCTGGTGAACCATGAAAGCCCCATCTCTTAACAACACCTTGAAAACCTTTACCTTTAGATGTGCCAATAACTCTTACCTTTTCACCTTCATTAAATATATCTACACCCCAAGTATCTCCTACCTTTACAGCATCCTGTTCAATCTTAAATTCTTTAGCATATCTATATTTAACACCCTTAAAGTGTCCTAGTAATGGTTTTGTAGTAGCTTTCTTACTTCCACTAGCTACTTGTACTGCTGCATAGCCATCTTTCTCATTTGTCTTTATCTGAGTTACTGTAACAGGCTCTGCTTTAATTTTTGTAACAGGTAAAACAACACCATCTGGTGTGAAAATCTGTGTCATCTCTACTTTTTTACCTATTATTGCTTTCATAATTTTTTTAATCTAGTTTCTAGTTAACAAAAACCGTGATTAATTTTTACCAGCCTACACATTATAGACTTACAAAAACCAATCGCGGTTGCTCCTTTAAGACATATGTCCTAAAATTATATTCGCTTTGAGCAATGTATATTCAATTCTTAAACCCTCTGATTAAACAAATCCCTTCTATTACTTCCACAATAGTGGGTTAATAGAACTGACAGCTTAAATCATTTTTATTTCAATGTCTACCCCTGAAGGTAAATTTAAATTCATTAATGCATCTACGGTCTTAGCAGTTGGCTCAATAATATCAATTAATCTTTTATGAGTTCTCATCTCATATTGATCCTTTGCGCCTTTATGAACAAATGTAGATTTCAATACAGTATACTTTTTCTTAGCAGTAGGAAGTGGAATTGGTCCACAAACCTTAGCACCAGTACGAGTTGCTGTATCTATAATAGTCTTTGTAGATTGATCAATAATCTTATGATCATAAGCTTTGATCTTAATTCTTACTTTAGACTTTATATCTGGATTATTTGTTTTGTCTGCTTCTTTTATCATGTATTTTTTAAGCTATTGTAGCGCCGAGAAAACTCGGCGCTACATATATATAACTATTTATTTAATAATCTTGGTTACAATACCAGCTCCAACTGTGTGACCACCTTCACGAATAGCAAACTTTTGCTTCTCAGCCATAGCTACTGGAGTAATTAACTTAATCTTAACATTTACTGTATCCCCAGGCATAACCATTTCAGTGCCAGCAGGAAGTTCATAAACATCACCAGTTACATCTGTTGTTCTGATATAGAATTGTGGTTTATATCCTTTAAAGAAAGGAGTATGTCTTCCACCTTCTTCTTTAGATAGAATATAGATTTCAGCATCAAATTCTGTATGAGGAGTAATAGTTCCTGGTTTAGCAAGTACTTGACCTCTTTCAACGTCAGTTTTCTTCAAACCACGAATTAGAATACCAGCATTATCTCCAGCTTGACCTTCGTCTAAATTCTTATTAAACATCTCAATACCAGTAACTGTAGTCTTTTGAGTTTCTCTAATAACAACAATTTCAACTTCTCCACCAACTTTAACGACTCCACTCTCAATTCTACCAGTTACAACAGTACCACGACCTTCAATAGAAAAGATATCCTCAATAGGCATTAAGAAATCCTTATCTACATCACGCTTAGGTTCTGGAATATATTCATCTAATGTTTCAATTAATTTAACAACTGCTTGTGCATCTTCACCCTTTGGATCTTCTAAAGCTTTAAGAGCTGAACCACGAATAATTGGAGTTGTATCTCCAGGGAATTCATATTTGTTCAATAAATCCTTAATTTCCTCTTCAACAAGGTCAATAAGCTCTGGATCATCTACTTGATCAGTCTTGTTTAAAAATACAACAATATAAGGTACACCAACCTGTCTAGCTAGCAATATATGCTCTCTAGTCTGAGGCATAGGACCATCAGCTGCAGAAACAACTAAAATAGCACCGTCCATTTGGGCTGCACCAGTAATCATATTCTTAATATAGTCAGCATGACCAGGACAGTCGATATGAGCATAGTGACGATTATCACTCTCATATTCAACGTGAGCTGTTGCAATTGTAATACCGCGCTCTTTCTCTTCAGGAGCAGCATCAATCTGACTAACGTCTTTACTTTGTGCTGTTTTACCAGCTGCAGTTAAACTACTTAGAATAGCTGCTGTAAGTGTAGTTTTACCGTGATCAACGTGACCAATAGTACCTACATTTACGTGTGGCTTTGATCTATCAAAATTTTCAGCCATATTATTTATTCTCCATCGCGCAGATATTACCCAACCCACGCTTACTTAGTAATTAAATTAAAATTTTTATAAAAAAAAATTGCTTTATTGCGTAAGGATTATAACACCACTTATTTATTTTGGCAAGTCCTACTAATGATCATTCTTATAATCTTCGCAATATGTATATTATTAAGCTAATATTAGCCAAATAATCTACAATAATTATATATTTTTACTATATATACAGATTTTCACATATACATATGTGGAAAACTATTATTTTTAACTAGTCCTCTATCTCCTCAAAAAAGTATTCATCCTGCTCATCTGGCTTCTGAATTGTATTTATTGGAGGTGCAAATGATTGCTCTGCTCTCTCCGAAATAACATCCTTTAGTGACATAGGTCCTGAATCCTCGTGTTTTTCTACTTCTGGAGTAAATATTGGCACATCTGAACCAATTATATCGTTTATAGCCTGCTTTTCATCCACTACCTCATCTTTTAGCTGTTCTTTGGCAATAAACTGTGTTTTAGCCTGATTCTCCTTAATTAATTCTTCATAGGAATCTAAATCCATTACCACTAGCAAGTCTGTATCTGTAGCAACAATTATTTTATCCTTTGTCTTTTTTATTAAATTTCCAATTCTATTCAAATCCATTTTATTTATAATAAATATTTATATACTCATAATTAATAATATCTGTAAGTTCTTTCTCCCCCGCTTCATTGAAATCTATATATACTGGCGCCCTGTCTCCTGAACCAATAATAACTCCATTATCTGTGATATCAAATAACTTATTAGATACACCTTCTCGAGACCACACATATATTGGGATAATCTTACTAGCCTCTACACTATACATAATTAATTTAGAACTAGCTGGTATATATAGCTTATCCTCTACCCAATAAAGATTATTTAAACTTGGCGTGCTCAATGCAGACAAGTCATCTGTATAAATAGATTTTAAACTATGTGCTTGTGTATCATATAAAACAATTTCATTATTATTACCCTGTAAATCTTCTCCATAAGTCATTGAAGGTAATACAAAGGCAATATATTTACCACTTGGAGATAAATATGGATAACCAGCCGTCTTTATCTTATCCTCCTTATCTTCTTGAGAGAAATGCTTATCTAATACCATCTGGAAGCTATCTTTATCTATTATACCTTCTGCGATACTAAGAAACTGTACTCTACCCAATACAGAAGCACCGGCATCAGCATTAAACTGGTAAAGTATTAAATTCTCCTGCATAGCATCATAACCCAATACTTTTAACCCAGAATATAGTCCACCACTAACATTAGCTATTAATGTATGTATATCTTTAGCAGTGTCATATTCCCATATCTCAATAGCCTCAGAACCGCCTTCTAAGAGCTCTAAACTTTCTTCAGAGTATAGATTAGTAGAATAGGCAATTCGTTCTCTATCTGCTGAATATACAGCCCCTGTGATGAACTTAGATCTATCACCTACCTTTATATTTGGCAATGTAAATACTTCTCTGACCTGACCCGTTTCTAGAGACAACTCAAATAGATCTTGACCACCAGTCTCTTTATCTTGCCAAAAATCTTTAATTAAAAATACATCATCTTGATGTATATTTTGAGTCAATATTGTATATTTACCTTCCACTATTTCAGATAGAGTTTGAATATCTTTATCCAGTTCCTGAGAAATTACTTTATATCCACCAGCAGATAAATCCAAACCTATAAAATTAACCATTCCAATACTTGGTTCTTCCTCTTCACCATCTACTTCGCTAGTAATAATATCTACAGTCTTCATCTGTTCTCCATCTCTTGAGCTAATAGTAATAACCACTCCTATAAGTAGGATAATAATTATAACAACAACTACACTAATTATCTGCGAAAAACCTTTATCGTTAATCATATATGAATTAAGATTATTAATAATGTATATGCAATTCTATACTGTATATACTTATTTGTCAAAGAATATAAAGGTATTAACTATTGACAATATATTGGTAGAATGATATGGTACTTTCACTTAAAGTTCTTTAAATATTTGTCTAGTCAGAGCACTTGATTTTAGAGGTAGTTCTACCCTTGGAAAAATCCCATTTCCCGAGTGTAAACACTGAACTTTCGTAACGGTCTCAGCAACCAATACGACAAAGGATGAGTTCAGTCCTCATAATCAACATGGCCCTGGCTAGGCGATCTTTCCAAGGGTATGGATTCCCTCCCCGCATAGGAAAATTCTTATGTACGAATCTATCCCAGACACAAAGCGCTGAGGTAAAACTTGGCGCTTTTTTTTAATCAAAAAACCCGTGATAGACATCACGGGTTTTTATATAGTCTAATATATCTATTTAGCTTTTACCTTCTTTAATCTTTTCTTCAACATTCTTAGGTACTTCAGCATAATGTGAGAATTCCATACTATATGATGCTCTACCTTTAGATAATGAACGGATAGCTGTAGAGTAACCAAACATTTCTCCTAGAGGAACGTCTGCACTTACAATCTTCATCTGTCCACGATCAGTCATTTCTTTAATCTGAGCACGTTTAGAATTAAGGTCTCCAATAACATCACCCATAGATTCTTCAGGAGTTACAACTTCAACTTTCATAATAGGTTCTAGTAGTACAAGGCCCGCTTTTGAACAAGCTGCTTTAAATGCCATAGCACCAGCAACTTTAAAGGCTGCTTCAGATGAGTCAACTTCATGATATGAACCATCATATACATTAACTTTAATATCTATCATCTGATAACCAGCAAGAATTCCATTCACCATAGTTTCCTTAACACCTTTTTCAATAGGTCCAATATATTCTTTTGGAATAGAACCACCCTTAATAGTACTTTCGAATTCAAATCCAGCACCACGTTCACGACTTTCAATCTTTAGCCAACAGTGACCAAATTGACCACGTCCACCAGACTGTTTAACATATTTACCTTCAGCTTCAGCATTACCTTTAATTGTTTCTTTATATGCAACTTGTGGAGCACCGACATTAGCTTCAACTTGAAACTCTCTCTTCATTCTATCTACAATAATATCTAAATGAAGTTCTCCCATTCCAGCAATAATTGTCTGCAATGTTTCTTCATCTGTAGATACTTGAAAAGTAGGATCTTCTTCTGCAAGTTTAGCAAGTGCCATGCCCATCTTTTCTTGATCTGGTTTGGTTTTAGGTTCAATGGCTACTGAAATAACTGGCTCTGGGAAAGTAATAGACTCTAGAACAACTACATTGTCTTCACTACATAGAGTATCTCCAGTTGATGTATCTTTCAAACCAACCACAGCTGCAATTTCACCAGCATATATTTCATCTACTTCTTCTCTTGAATTGGCATGCATTCTAACAATACGTCCAATTCTTTCTTTCTTTTCTTTAGAAGAATTATATACATATGTACCAGATTTAAGTACGCCAGAATAAACACGTACAAAACATAATTTACCTACATATGGATCTGTTGCAACTTTAAAAGCCAGTAGAGATAATGGTTCCGCATCATCTGGTTTACAAATTATTTCCTTATCTTCATCATGCAAAGCATGGCCTTTAACTGGAGGAACATCAAGTGGAGATGGCAATAGCTCTACAATAGCATCAAGTAGGAATTGAACACCTTTATTCTTTAAAGCTGTACCTACATAAATTGGAATTATTTCATTTGCAATAACACCCTTACGCAAGGCTTTCTTTAATTCTTCTAATGATGGCTCTTCACCACCTAAATATTGTTCCATTAACTTCTCATCTGTCTCTACAATAGCTTCAATAAATTTACTTCTAAATTTCTCAACTTTCTCTTTCATATCTTCTGGTACATCACCAATTGTAATATCTTTACCAAGGTCATCATTATATATATATGATTTTCGTGTCAAAAGATCTATAAGTCCTTGAAAAGTTTCAGCTGCACCAATTGGTAATTGTGCAGGATAAGACTTGTCTGTTAATCTATCTTCAATAGTTTGAATATCATAATAGAAATCTGCGCCCATTCTATCCATTTTATTAATAAAACAAATTCTTGGAACATGATATTTATCTGCTTGATGCCAAACAGTTTCAGATTGAGGTTCTACTCCAGCAACACCATCAAATATGACAACACCACCATCAAGTACGCGTAAAGATCGCTCTACTTCTGCAGTAAAGTCTACGTGACCTGGGGTATCAATAATATTAATACGATGCATATCTTCTGGATTATTACGTGAAGCCCAGAAACAAGTAGTAGCAGCTGAAGTAATTGTAATACCACGCTCTTGCTCTTGTTCCATCCAATCCATTTCTGCTTCACCTTCATGAACTTCACCAATCTTATGTTTTTTACCAGTATAGAACAATACTCTTTCTGTTACTGTTGTTTTACCGGCATCAATATGGGCAATAATCCCAATATTTCGTACTTTATCTAAAGGATAATCTCTTGACATAATTTTTAACTTAAATATTTATATTTATTATCTTGCAAAATGAGCAAATGCTTTATTAGCTTCTGCCATCTTATGTACATCCTGCTTCTTCTTCATTGCATCACCTTCACCATTAGAAGCGTCCATTAATTCTTCAGCTAGCTTTAAGTGCATTGGCTTACCTTTTTTCTTTCTAGATGCTTCAATAATCCATCTATATGCAAGTTGTAATTTACGATCACCAGAAACAACTACAGGAACTTGATAGTTTGCACCACCAATACGTCTACCCTTAACTTCTATATTAGGGCCAACATTTTTAATAGCTAAATCAAAGACATCCATTGGATCTTGCTTTGTTTTCTCTGATATAAAATCAAAAGCTCCATAAACAATCTTTTGAGCTATACTTTTCTTTCCATCATTCATAATGTAATTAATAAACTTAGCAAGCATTACATTGTTGAATTTTGGATCTGGTTTAATTTTTCTCTTAGGGGCTTGTTTACCTCTCATATATGTAAGTATTATTTATTAATTATTCTGCACTAGCTTCAGTACTAGCTGCTTCTTTCTTAGCGCCGCCTTTTTTATCTAAACGTGCACCATATAGTGAACGACTCTGCTTACGACCTTCTACACCTTGTGTATCATATACACCACGAACTACATGGTAACGTACACCAGCTAAATCTCTAACACGACCACCACGTAATAAAACGATTGAGTGTTCTTGTAAATTGTGACCTTCACCCGGAATATATGCTGTTACTTCCATACCATTAGATAGTCTAACTCTAGCAATCTTACGAAGAGCTGAGTTAGGTTTCTTTGGAGTCATTGTTGTAACCTTAACACATACACCACGCTTAAAAGGAGCACCCTCTGGATGATAATCACGTTTTCTCTTTAAAGCATTAAGAGTATAACGTAAACCAGGTCCTTTAGCCTTTTTCTTCTTAACTTTTCTTGCTTTTTTTAACAATTGATTTGTTGTAGGCATATTCTTTGATTATAATATTATATTAATTATTTAATTGCTTTTTCCTTGATATTTATATTTATTTTTCATATTAAATAAAAAATAACTATGTCCAAATAGAATAGTTATTAGTCACATATATTATGTGATTTCATCCTACTCTACCTCACCAACAAGGCAGACTCTATTCGGATGACAATATAATAGCACTAGCTTAGCATTACGTCAATACCTAAACTAATCCATATATCAAATTAACAAAAAATCCAATAATTCTACCAAATATTCCTAGTCCAAGGAAAGAATCTGCTATAAGTAGCATTAATAGTATCCAAGGTCCTTGATTGCTTAAAAATATCTTTATATTGTTGTATTTAGCCGGTAATACATCAAATAGGAACTTTGAACCATCTAGTGGTGGAATAGGTATAAGATTGAATATCATTAGTACTGTGTTTATTATAATCAAATAAGAGAGAAAAGTGGCTAAATAATTAGCAAAATCAATAACTCCAAAAGCTATTAACACCTTCAAAACAATAACAAATAGTATGGCGCTTAATAAGTTAGCAAGTGGTCCAGCCAGTGAAACTATAGTATTCCCCCATTTCTGATTCTTAAAATTATTAGGATTTATTGGTACTGGTTTTGCCCAACCAATAACAAGTGGACTACCAGATAAGATAAGCATAGCTGGTAATAGAATCGTACCAAAGGTATCTAAATGAGGAATAGGGTTCAATGTTAGCCTATTATTATCCCTTGCTGTCATGTCCCCTTGTTTATACGCAGCAAAAGCATGAGAAAACTCATGTATAATAATTGCATATAATATTGATAATATTTGTATAATAACCAGCATCTTGACTATTTAAGATAATTATATTAAACTGTACTCACTATTATACCGAATAATCTATTAAATACAATAATATGGCTAAAGTATGCGAAGTCTGTAAGCGTGGTACTACATCAGGACAGACAAAAAGTCATTCTCAAATCAAGACCAAACGTCAGGTTAAAATAAATTTACAGACAAAGGTGGTAGACGGTAAGAGAATCAAGATTTGTACCAAATGTATGCGGACAATGAATAAATAAACTATTATACAAAAAAACACTCCTAGATATACTAGGAGTGTTTTATTTTAATTATATATATTCTATCGTATTACAAATTCTACTGCATTGTTCTCAATAATAATATCTTCAAGTTTTACATCTCCACCAAAGAAAAAATCTGATACAGATTCTAAATATCCAAATAATAATCTGCCAACAAGTGATCCTGGAATATATAAACCTTTATACCTAGCTTTTAAAACATGAAAATATAATTGCTCATCCATAACTTCTACTCTAATCTCAGCACTTGCATTTCCTTTAAATGGTTTTAAAGCATAACCCTCCAAGATAAATCTATCATCTTTCATACTTATGCTAATATCTTGTATAGGAGGATTTGTATAATTTTTCAATTGCTCTTCTATAATATAGTCAAGTTCAGCTGCTGATATATTTGTATATTGATTACTTGTGGCTATCAAAGATAAATCATCTTTATTATATGCATTAAGCCATGCAGCAAGTTTTTCTTCAACACCTATTTTTTGTACAGCATTTAATTCTATAATAATTTCTTCCTCTACAACTACTTTATCTCTCCACCACAATAAATCTGAAAAAGAAAATGCATAAGAAGTGTTTGGAATAATCAATACTGCCAGCATTATTATTAATATTAGTTTTTTCATAGTATATAAATAGGTTTATTAATACACTAGTATTATAGCAAAATATAGCTAAACAAAAAACCACTACAATAGTAATGGTCTTTTATGTTCTAGTCAGCTTAACAAAAGATTGGAAGTTCCGTTAGCCATCCGGGCAGTCGTTCAATCGTGAGGCAAATCAAAGTTTATCACCTTTATTGCTCAGTATCGAAAAACTATAATGCCGCTGGGTGTCCTAGAACATGAACCAAGGTCCACATTTCACCTAAACTCCCTATATTTTCGAGGTTGTAGAAATTCAATCTGTCAAAGTGACTAGAACACTTTAATTATAACACTCTCTATATTTGAGTCAAATGAATAATATCACTAATTTAATCAACTATTATCTTTACAATCAAATCACGTAATTTTATCAATTCTGTAATCTTTATTCTTTCATTTGTGGCATGTGGAGATTCTCCCCCATCACCCAAATTTAGCACTTCAATACCTCTTGCATTATATTCATTAGCTTCACTAGCTCCACAACTTATTTGATTTTGTGGCTTTAAACCCCGTGCTTTTATAATGTTTATTGTTTCCTGTAAGAACTTATTATCTTCTTTAAAGCTGTAACCCTGCACAATCGGTATTTCTTGTAAATCTATAATTGTTTCAGTTTCCTTTTCAACACTTGCTATTGCATTCTTAAGCAATACGGAAAGATTATCAACATTTTTTTTATCAATACTTCTAAAATCTCCACTCAAAATTGTTTTTTCAGCAACAACATTCCCCGCCGAACCACCTGCTATTTTTCCAACATTAAATGTTGTATAAGTATCTACTCTTCCATTAGGCAATAAGTTTAATAATTTTGCAGCTGCTACAATACTATTATTTCCCTTCTCAGGTTCACTGCCAGCATGAGCCGCTTTACCATTAATTGTTATCACAAACTCATTAGCATAAGGAGCGCTAATTACAATAGTACCAACTGGTGCCGACCTATCAAATAAATAGCCCGTTTTAGACTTCAAACTACTAATATCTAAATTCATGGCACCCTTAAACGTTGTTTCCTCTTCAACGGTAAATACCACTTCTACATTTTTATTAATTTTATTTTTTACACTAAGTATCCCATCCAGAATTGCTGCGATAGATGCTTTATTGTCAGCCCCTAATATTGAAGTTCCATCTGTCTGTATAAAACCATTACTCTCTTCAATAATAATATTATCTCCAGGTGGAACCGTATCCATATGAGCAGATAAAAGAATAGACTCTGCATCAATATTTCCTACACGAAAAATAATATTACCCACTTCATCTTGAAAATAAAGTATATTATTATCTTCTAAAATACCTTTAATAAAATTAGCAACATCTCTCTCGCTACCACTGGGACTTTTTATGGTTGCTAATTTTTTAAATAAACTTGTAACAGAATTAGTTTTCATAATAATTATATTAATTAATAAATAATTTGGTAAAGTGGGTTGAATATTATATTCAACCCACTTATTGGTAGTAGTTTGTTTTATACAAGACCACTACCTCCTGTGAGATTTTGAGTATGAATATGATCATTGCAAAACTGCCCTTCACTATTCACTCTAATTACTGCCCTATCATAGGGAGTTAATTCATTTTCTCTCACTTCTTCATCTTGACTATCATCCTTATCTGGCTCACTACTTGCACGTGCATGATAATTCGCATTATTAAGAGCTGAATGCAAATTCGCGCACAATTGAGTATTAAACAACTGAGGATAATTAAGTCTAAACCAACTTTTCATGGCTTACCTCCATTTCTGTTAAAAAAGCACTGAACTGCTATCATCTGAGGATGACCAATTAAGATCATCATAGTCAGAATATTCCTGCCCATAAATAGCTTTGCTTTCATTATCGCTTGTGATGATCAAAGCATCTTCTTGACCATCTATTTCGTCTTGGTTGATTTCTTGTCGCTCATCAACCGGGAGCTTGTCATTTTTTGACATGTTTCTCATCCTTTCTTTTGAATGTACACTTGTTTTTTGAATACAGTTTTGTTACGATACAAAAAGGCGCATGTAGGCCATTTGGCCAATCCGAAGACATGAGGGTTCGAGACAATTTTCTTCCCAAAAGCCAATTGTCTCGACTTGCGTCCTTTTTTTATTCAAAAATATTTAATACTCGTTTTTACCAAATTATCGTTTCTTAAATAGTCGTGTAATTTAGTAAAAAATAAAGAGATTAACCTTATTTAGGCTAATCTCTATATCGAAAGAGTATCTATTTGTTCTATATATTGATATAAAAATTAACCATTTGTTGACAACTCAAAGTTACCGTAATGGAATTTACGGCTCATTCTCTTTGACCAAGTTGTCATGCAAATGATTTTCATATTTTTTATATCTATATAAATTATAGCAATAATAGATATTTAGTCAACTAAAAAACCCCACTACTAGTAGTGGGGTCTAAATATCTATTTATTTCTCATCATCAGCATATACCCATTTCCAATCATCCTTCTCATAATCAAAGATTTCATCTTCCTTAAAAAATCTCTTAATCTCTGCTTCTGCTGCTTCTGCAGAATCTGAAGCATGTACAATATTATTTGAATGACTCATAGAAAAATCTCCACGAATAGAACCAGCATCAGCTTTACGTCCAACAGTTGGTCCAACAATAACTCTTACAGCATCAATAGCATCAAAACCTTCAAGTGCTACAAAAATTACTGGTGCTGCTTGCATAAAGCCCTTAAGACCACCAAAGAATGGTTTATCTTTATGATGACTATAATGCTCATCTATTTGCTCATCTGAAATACGACCCATTTTAAGGCCTGCAATTTTTAATCCTTTATTTTCAAATCGTTTAATTATTTCACCTAGTAGATTACGTTGTAAACAATCAGGTTTAAGAATAATAAGACTTTTCTCCATGATAATTATATTTTAAAATGTTTATTAATTTTTTCTACAAGCTCACCAGGTGTCATATCTGCTTTAACAAAATAGCCAACAGCTCCTAATTCCTTACCTTTAGCAGTGTCTTCTTCCTGACCTAAATTGGTTAACATATATACTGGTATATCACTAGATTTTTTATCTGCTTTTATCTCCTCTAAAACAACAAAACCATCTTTCTTTGGCATAATAATATCTAGTAAAACTAAATCAGGCTTTATACTTTTAACAAGTTCAACGCCCTGCTCACCATCACTAGCTACAATTACCTCATAACCAGCTTTAGTAAGTTTTAGCTTATACATATTTGCTAAAATATCTTCATCTTCAATTAATACAATTTTTTTTGCCATAAATATATATTATTAATGACTGTATTATAGCCTATCTTTTTACGATTTACAAGTTATTCCACCCAATAATTATAACCATTTGTTTTAAGTATAATCTCCCCTAATTCATCATTTCTAAGGATTCTAATGCCCATTCTACCAAGTCTTTTAATTATCCTTAAATGGGGGTGATTAAATCTATTATCCAAGCCAGATTGAATAATAACAGTACTAGGATTTACTGCATAAAGCCATTCTTCACTATTTGAATACTGACTACCATGATGTGCAGATTTTAATATATCTGAACTTATATCTAATCTGGTATTTATTATTTCTTCTTCCACCTCAATGGTTGCATCGCCAGTAAGTAATGTACAAATATCTATATAGCAATACTTAGCTACAACAGAAGTGTCATTTACATCTTTAACTTTCTGACCAATATATTCTTCAAAGGGATATAATATTTCTAAACTTGAATTAGAAAAAGAATATAGATTTCCAGTTATTGTAGATTGCAATGGCGTTCCCTTCTCCTCAATTATCCTCAACCATTCTAAATATGATTCCG